>PVBE012328695.1_pt1 | contig 48650 bp, 38 predicted proteins | sample 1631181 | NCBI WGS metagenome assembly PVBE01 (sample SAMN08397723, study PRJNA350692) | Marine metagenome, whole genome shotgun sequencing project. | isolation source: water | place: Pacific Ocean | collected 2012-04
CACGAAAGAATGTGGACAGCCATCGCCACGTGCAGAAAACAGAACCGCAACTTCTTTTCGTTTCTTCACAAATCCATCAGGGCCAAACGGCAAAATCAACCGGCCCCAAGCCTATTGAACGTAACTCCGTGAACGGTTACTTTTATTTTTGCCGCGGGTCAGCAGGCAGCGGCGATGATCGCTTATCGGATCGATCAACAAACTGGCGAGTTGAACAAGCTTGCGGTCTACGAAACGGGTGGTGTGCCGATCTGGGTGATGTGCGGTGCGGTTCAATGATGATATCGCTTCGCAAACAAGTTGTGTGTGCGACCAACTCCAGACATACTCGAATCTAGACCAACGGCCCAATCATCCAATAGGCGTCCAGCAACCATGTACCGCGTGATACTGTTTCTGTTTGTTTCCATCTACACGGTTTCAGGCTTTGCGGCCGAGCGTCCCAACGTACTGTTCATTGCTGTGGATGATCTCAGGCCCGAACTGGCCTGCTACGGTAAGCAGCATATCCATTCGCCCAATATCGACAAGCTGGCGCGGCAAGGCGTACTGTTCGAGCGGGCCTATTGCATGGTGCCGACCTGTGGAGCGTCACGTGCAAGCCTGATGACTGGCATCCGACCCGCACGGAGCCGGTTCGTCAGCTACCTGACGTGGGCAGAGAAGGATGCCCCTGGGGTCACGACGCTCAATACCCAATTCAAACAGAACGGCTATAACACGCGCTCGTTGGGAAAAGTATTTCATCACCCGGCAGACAATGCCACCGGTTGGTCCCAACCGGCGTGGCGACCGAAAGGTGTATTACCGTATCGCCGAGCCGAGAACCGTGCGCTGCTCAAGAAACAGCAGAAGAAAGGGACGCGGAAACGCGGGCCGGCATGGGAGTCCGCGGATGTGCCAGATAACGCGTACGGCGATGGTATCCTGGCGGAACGCGCGATCAAGGATCTAGGGCAGCTCAAATCACAGGACCAGCCGTTCTTTCTGGCCGTTGGTTTCTTCAAACCGCACTTGCCGTTCATTGCACCACAAAGATATTGGGACTTGTACGACCGCGAAGAGATCCAACTTCCCAAAAACTATCATGTCCCCAAAGGGGCGCCGCGCGAGTCGATCCACACGTCAGGTGAACTTCGAGCTTATGCTGGAATCCCAGCAAAAGGGCCGGTGTCGGAAGAGACCGCCCGCAACTTGATCCACGGCTATTATGCTTGCGTCAGCTACACCGATGCTCAGATCGGCAAGCTGCTCGATGCACTCGACCGACTCGAACTGACGGACAACACCATTGTCGTACTCTGGGGCGATCACGGCTGGAATCTCGGCGAACATACTCTGTGGTGCAAACACAGTTGCTATGAGACGTCGATGCAGATCCCCTTGATCGTGCAGGCTCCCGGCATCACAGGTGGTCAAAGAAGAGCGGGACTCACCGAGTCCATCGATCTGTATCCATCGCTCTGTGAATTGGCTGGGCTTCCGTTGCCGGAACATCTACAGGGCAAGAGCTTCGCGACTCTGATGAAGCATCCACAAGCCGATTGGAAAACGGCGGCAGTCGGTCGCTTTCGAAACGGTGACACCATTCGAACGGAGACGTTCCGATTCACCGAATACACCGACGCCAAGGACAAGCTGGTCTCCGCGATGCTGTACGATCACACGACCGATTCTAATGAGAACACGAATATTGTTCGCCAGAGCGCCGTCGCGGACCGTCTAGCTGAGGAGTTGCGACAGAAGAAGGGGCGAGACGAGAAATCGGCATTGAAATGAGCAAGCCAATTTGGTTCCAAGTTGTCGTTTCGTTCACGGCCACGTGATTCGTGAAGTACTTGCATTGTGAAACGCCGATCGATCGACTACGCGCAGCGCAGACACCACTTGGTCGATATCACATTGCGCAAACGTGGCATCTGCGATCCGCGAGTTCTGGCCGCCATGCGATCCGTCCCGCGTGAAGAGTTTGTTTCTACTGAGCTGCATGATGTGGTTTACGACGATTGCGCCCAGTCGATCGGAAGCGGTCAAACGATCTCGCAGCCGTTTACCGTGGCGTTCATGGTACGAGCGGCCCAACTTTCAGAAAGTGATACAATTCTGGAAATTGGAACCGGTTCTGGTTATGGTGCGGCGGTTCTATCCCAATTGGGAGCGACCGTTCATTCGATCGAACGTCTCCCGGAGCTTGCCGAGCTCGCTTCACAACGGTTGCAGGCGTTCGGTCATGCGAACGTGCAGGTTCACGTTGGCGACGGTTCGCTAGGGCTGGCCGATTACGCGCCGTTCGATGCAATCGTCGTGACGGCAGGAGCGGCCGCCTTGCCAGACGCTTATCGCGAGCAACTACGAGAAGGCGGGCGAATTGTCATCCCGATTGGAAAGACGCCAACGCGACAGCAGCTGGTTCGGTTTACGCGGCGACGGGGCAAGTTGCAGTTTGAAGATCTGGGCGCGTTTGCGTTTGTGCCACTGGCGGGACGTAACGGATGGTCGCCTGACGCATGAGAGTCGATCCCTCCTCCTTCCTCATGGGAGTTATGCGGCTATTCTCGTATTGAAGTTGCTAGATGTGTTGCCGAACTTGTATGCTGGCGTCTTTGTAGACAGGCACGGGGCAGTGCCGTAGGTCATCTGGATTGGGTTGTAGAGTCGCGTTGTCCTCCATCGATACGTAGTTGGCCGTGGCTTATCACTTCTTCAAAGACTTCGACACCGCAGCTTCTATCAATGACCGTGTTCGGACAACATACGACGGTCCGCTGAGTCTCGCCGAGGACTACATGGTGTGGAACATCACCAAGGACGAGATTCGCGTGCGGATGGCGATTGTTGATGAAGACGTCTGGCCACCGCCAGCCACCGAGAAGCCGCAGCTGCCCGATCCAAGTGACAGGGTTCCCTATTCGGAAGAGATTGCGGGCGGTAAGCTCAACATGAAGGACGTCATTCAGCCCACGTATGACGAGATCAACAAGAAGTATGGACTCAACGAGAAACAGGACTGAACGTGATCCCATGGCGGGGCAAGCCCGACGTCTCGAGACTCACCGACCGGTCGGTTTGCCTGCGCTTCGGACTGCAATTCGGCACAAAGCTCTATGCGTTCTGCTTCGCAAAGCCGTGGCAGGAAAAGGGCGTCCAGTGCAAGAACTCATCTCATGCTCACTTCAGCCGTACGTTCTCACTGATGATGGAATATCCGTTCACGGAGCCAGTCTGGCGTGCTAGATGAACTCGCTGATAATCTCGCGACGAGGTGAGGGAATCACAACCTTCTCGACTAATAAGCCCTTCCGTTCGATCACCGCGGCGCCCACGGAAACAGCCTCTTCCACGGCGGCGACATCGCCAGTCAAGGAAACAAATGCCTTGCCGCCGATCGCCATGGCGAGATGAATTGTGATGAGCTGAACCGGAGCCGCTTTCACTGCGGTGTCCGCAGCCTCAATCGCAGATGCCACACTAAACGATTCTATGACTCCCAATGCCCTCAGCTCAGGCAAACTGCAAACACCACTGATAGCGGGAAAAACCGCAGGATGGACACTGGCAATGACGGTATGATCCACAACTGAGTGAGCGCCGACACGAACCCCGATCTCGAGACTTGTTTGCACCGCATCGATGCTGCCACCAAGAATCAGCATGTACTTACCTGGACAGATGGTACGATTCACGATCATCTCGACGTTCGCGGCTTTAAGCACGGCGTCACCGATCTCAAAGCCCTTGGCAATACTCGAGGTTTCTATCAGAGCGATGGCGCCGCGTTGATTCATGGGGCTGATCCCGAGGATTGAACAGTGATCTGGATACTTTCTGTCGTGACCGCAGTGACGTGTCCTGTGATACTCGCGTGGGCAGGGCAGCCGAGTTCATCCTTGGCCAGGTCAGCGATGATATCACCCTTCTTTATACCATCGCCAACCTGCACGATCGGCAGTGCCGGACGACCGATGTGGGACGTTAGCGGGACATTCACATGTGCCGGTTGTGGTGCGGTATCGACGAAGTCGGCTTTCCGGTCATACGAGGCCAATCCCAACCTTTGGTAAAGTGTTTGTATCGGAATCTCTCGCCCCTTACGCGCTGGGTGCACCGGACGAAATAGCGTCTCTAGCTCCCGTTCCGAGCGAGTGAGTCGCTTCTCCTTCAATCGCTTCTTCGCATCGATGCAGATGCGTGCTGGATCGAGTTGCTCGGGACAAGCAATTAGCGAACAGACGTTGCATTCACAGCAATACTGGGACCACAGACTGTTACGATCTTTGTCGCCGCCGGTCATCAGCAGCGTTCGCATCACCATGTGCGGTTGGATCGGGTAACCCAGGATATACCTTGGACAAAGTTCGGTGCAGAGCGAGCACTGATCACATTGACCATGACCGATACGCGTGTACGTCGACTTTGCTTGGGACTTGCGTCGAAACAGATAGTGGTTGTCCGGCAGCACGATGATGCCGCCAGTTACCTTGGTCACGGCGAGGGACAGGTCGATCGTCGTGCCTCCCATCATGACGCCGCCAGTTAGTGCGACGGGGTTGTCGACCGAAGGTCCCCCAGCCAGCTGAACGCACTCGGCCATCGAGATTCCTACCGGCACGCGTGTCGTTAGCGGATGGTGTACGGCACCGCATATGGTGATGTACTTCTCCGTCACCGGTGCACCATCGACAGCCCGCATGACATTGACAATGGTCTCGACATTGTCGACAAGACAACCCACTTTCAGGGGAATTTCGCCCGGCGGAATCCGTCTTCCAGTGATTTCATAGACCAAGACTAACTCGTCGCCGGCGGGATACACGTCTTCGTAGACAAAAATCTCAAAACCCAGCTCGGTCACGGCGGCTGCCATCCGTTCGACAACATCGGCGTTCTTTCGTTTGACGGCGATGACGACACGCGTGGCCCCTGTCAACTGTTGCATGATCCGCAAACCGCGGAGCATGTCATCGGAGTCGCGGCACATCGTTTCGCGGTCCTTCTGTAACAACGGCTCACACTCAGCCCCATTCGCAATGATGCAGTCAACTTTGGCATCCAGCTTCCTGTAAGATGGGAAACCAGCACCCCCTGCGCCGACAACGCCAGCCTTGCGGATGCTCTCTAAGATCTGGGAACGGTTCATCATTTCATCGAGCTCAAGTTGGAAGATCAGGTCACTCTAAACATAGCACGAACTAAGGAAGACGTTTTCGACAATCCGTGCCCAGGTAATTGCCGAAGCCGGCCTGCCGCGCGCGCATCTGCACGCACTGCGTGAGCCCTATGCGGCCGTACATCGAGCAGTACAGGAGATCACCGAAGGCGGATCGCTTCTCGCGTGTCAGCGACTCGATCAGTGTTTACGGCTGGAATTTGTCATCGGAGGGTTCGAGTGCGCCGTTCTCCGTGAAGAACGCTCCCGGCGTCGTGCTGGGGGTGGCAAACTGGGTACCGGGGAAGGCTCTGGCATGAGTGTCGAGCGCATGGGCGCTTTCGTTGGTATAATCTTGGAGGTGCTCATTCCAGACTGTCTAGAACGCGTGCCGATTCACTGTAGCGGATTTTCGCCGTTTGAATTGGCCCGCCACTCTGAGCAATATGATCCTCGTGAACCCGCCCCAATACGGAGCGACTAATCCCTGTGACCATCATACGTTCACTATTGCTACCGGCGACGATGCTGTTTGCTTCCATCGTCGGCTTTGCATCTGCCGAGGAACACCCAGAAAAGCCAAACATCATCTTCGTGCTTTTCGACGACATGGGTTACGGCCAACCGACCAGCTACCGTGCTGAGAGTGAGTTCAAGACTCCCAACATCGACCGGCTATGTGGCGAGGGGATGCGTTTCACTGACGCTCACTCGGCTGCCGCGAACTGTACTCCCACACGTTACGGAGTATTGACCGGTCGCTATCCGTCGCGGATCGGTCAGTTCGGCGTTTTGAAAACTTACTCGCCGCCGATCATTCCAAAACAGCGATTGACCGTGGCGTATTTTCTGCAGCAGCAGGGTTATCACACAGCCTGCATTGGCAAGTGGCATCTGGGGTTGAATTGGGTGGATGGCAAACCCGGATCAGAAAACAAGCTGCCCATCGGTGCGAAATTGACCGACGGGCCGGGTGCGGTTGGGTTCGATTACTTCTACGGCTTCACTCACACCAGAAACATTGGATCGATCATTGAGCAGGACGCGGTCGTGGCGAATGTGGACGCCGTCGAGAATCAGCCGCTGATGATCCGCAAAGCCGTCGAGTACCTCGAGCATCGTTCAACGGAAAAGAAACCGTTCTTTCTGTACTTCCCAATGTGCCCGCCACACAGCCCGATCGTGCCGGCTCCGGAATTTGTGGGCAAGAGTGGCGTGACTGGCAAGGAGGGGCGCTATGCCGACTGGGTTTACCAGGGGGATCATATGCTGGGACAGCTCCTTGATCTGCTGGATCGCACCGGCCAGAGTAAGAACACTCTGGTGATTGCGACGGGCGACAACGGCGCGGCGAAACGGCCTTACCCGCCACTCCGTGAAGCTAAGAGCAGCATTTATGAAGGGGGACATCGTGAACCACTTGTCGCGCGCTGGCCCGGAAAGATTGAGCCGAATTCGGTGAACCATCAGACGATCTGCCTGAACGATCTTTTCGCCACCTGTGCTGACATCCTGAATGCATCGCTCCCAGACAATGCGGCCGAAGACAGTGTCAGCATCCTGCCCTGTCTGCTCGGTGCCGCGACGCAGCCCGTTCGAGAAGCTACGGTGCACCAGGCACCCGGCGGCCTCGCCATTCGTCAGGGCCCGTGGAAGCTCGTCTTTCATCGCAGCGGGAACCGAGAACTGTTCAATCTGAAATCCGACATCAGCGAATCACAGGACGTTGCCAGTGCAAATGGTGACGTGGACCGGCGTCTGACGGAGCTTATGCAAAGCTACATCGATCGAGGTCGCAGCACGCCAGGAGCAGCGCAAAAGAACGAATTTGCGTTGTCGATGTCGTTCGGCAAAGATGGGAGCAGGAAGAAGAACAAGAAGACCGATGGCTCACAGAAGCACTGATTTCGCCCCAAATTTGAGATCCTGAGAGAAACGAAATGCCCTGTTCAGCAGTTCACGACAGAAGTCACCGCTTCACGACGAGGAACGACACGCTTTATGCCACCGCCCTGGTCTGGCCAAAGGATGGCACACTGACCGTTCGGTTACTGGCTGCAACGTCTGTCGCGCTGTTGAGCATTTTTGGCGCGGTCCATGCAGCAGATGCTGAAGCCAGCCGTCCAAACATCCTGTTTATCGTCGTCGATGACCAGTCGCCGTTCGACCTGAAGATCTACAATCCGGAGTCTACGCTCCAGACGCCAAATATCGACCGGCTCGCCGCCGATGGAATGGTGTTCGACGCGGCATATCACATGGGCGCATGGACCGGCGGTGTCTGCACACCGTCACGGCATATGATCATGTCGGGCAGGACAGTCTGGCACATCCCCAACAAACCTGGCCGAGTTAACAACCCGCATATCACAAATCCAAAGCTGGTTCCACCCGACCTTGCTGAGTACACCATGCCGGCGGTCTTCAATCGAGCTGGCTACGCCACGATGCGGACATGCAAACGTGGTAACAGCTACGAGGCTGCCAATGAACTGTTCACGGTGCGCAATGATGCGACCAGACGCGGTGGCGCCGACGAAACCGGAAGTGCCTGGCACGGCGAGCAAGTCTTGGATTATCTGGACGAGCGAGCATCCACGAAAGGTACTAATCCGTTCCTGATCTACTTTGGATTCTCCCATCCGCACGATACGCGCGATGGTAAGCCTGAGTTGCTTGCCAAGTATGGCGCAGCGAATCATGCGGACAAACAGTCGCTTCCGTCGGCCAACGCGAAGCAACCGGCGCTGCCAGCGAACTATCTGCCGGCTCATCCGTTCGACAATACGCACATGGGGGTGCGTGACGAAGTGAACGTCAGCGGCGTCTGGAAGAATCGCGACGAACGCACCATCCGCAATGAACTGGGACGCGAGTTTGCCTGCAGCGAGAACATCGATATCCAGATCGGACGCGTGCTCGAAAAGCTCGAAGCGATGGGCGAGTTCGACAACACATACATCTTTTTCACTGCCGATCACGGTATGGCGATTGGACGCCACGGACTGCAGGGAAAGCAGAACTTCTACGAGCACACCTGGCGAATTCCGTTTGTTGCGAAGGGGCCCGGCATCAAAGCCGGATCACGAACGACAGGAAACATCTACCTGCTCGACGTGTTGCCGACGCTGTGCGATCTCACCGGCACCCAGGCTCCGGTGACAAGCGAAGGTATCAGCATCCGACCGGTTCTGGAAGGCAAACAGCAAACAGTACGTGATGTGCTCTACGGAGTTTACTGCGGCGGTGCGAAACCCGGTATGCGATGCGTTCGAAAAGGCGACTGGAAACTGATCAAGTACGACTCTTCTCGGGACGGAGTTCACGAGTCCCAACTGTTTAACCTCGCCGATAATCCGCACGAGTTTATCCAGCAGCATCACGATCCCAAATTGAAGCCTCTCGTTGGTGCCAGCCCAACGAAAGACCAGACGAATCTGGCGGCAGACCCGCGCTTTGCAGATAAGCTCGTGGAGATGGAAGCACTGCTGCTCTCAGAAATGCGCCGACTTGACGACCCCTACCGACTTTGGGATCAGCCGGATGATGGCCTGGAGCCACCCAATCTCAGGGCGCCGCCGGCGCGGAACAAAAAGAAGGCAAAGCGGAACAAGCGTCGTCGGCCACCAACGTGACCCGGTTTCCGCCTTTCTGTCCCACATCTGCTCCCTCTGGCCTCTGGAGATCGTATCACTTTCATTCCGTCTCGCCCCAAATCTAAGATCCAGCCACCTTCGGGAGAGGGAACTGGATCTCGACTCTAGAAGCGAGAAAGATCTGAAAGCTGCACGACCTTCAGCGGGAGAGATGACTGGATCTTAACTCTTTAACCACGTTTCCAAGCTCCAGCTAGCTCCACTTGGGAACCTCTTCTCGAGTGCTGATCGGAGCGGAGCAGAGCTTGACGAGGAAATCCCGCGAGCGCATCCTGATGCTTGGTATCCTGCCGGCGAGGAGAGATTCTGATGTTTCAGCGAACACTTTTCTGGACGATGGCCTGCGTTTTTGGCGGCGGGCTCGCCCTCGACGGTGGAGAAGCCGACCGACGCTATCCCGATCCGATTGGCCTGGATGTGCCGCACATTTCGAGTGACCCGTCGGTCGCGTTCGACTACAGAATTGTCTACGTACGTGTTCCTCGCAAGGGAGACGACGTCGGTTCGAAATGGGCAGAGATTGCTCAACCCGTTGCGATGGACCCGGGCGGCGATTTGATGCTGTTGCAACCGGACGGTCGCGAGGAAGTTCTGGTGAAAGGCGGAATGGGATCGGTCGTCGATCCGGTCGTTTCGCTGGACGGCCAGTGGGTGTTTTATTCGCACATTCACGACATGACGATCAACTGGGCTGGCAAGTTTCCCAAGGCCGGGGCCGATATCTACAAGATCCACCTCGAGACGCGCAAGATCGTCCGGCTCACACAGCAGCGATTCACACCGAATACTGGCGCGGCAGATTGGTCGAGCGACTTTGTGACGCGCCAGGACGGTAAAACGCATCTCGACTACGGTGTCTTTAACATGGGGGCCTACCCGTTGCCGGGCGGCCGGATTGTGTTTACCAGCAACCGCGATGCGTTCAGGCCGCCCAAGCATAACGGTCCGACCTTGCAGCTGTTCGTGATGGACGACGATGGTAGCAACGTCGAGTGCATCGGCCATATGAATATCGGCATGGCGTTGCATCCGGTAGTACTCAAAGATGGACGGATCATCTTCAGTTCGATGGAATCGCAGGCTTTGCGGAGTAGCATTCTTTGGGGACTGTGGAGCATCAACCCCGATGGCACGAAGTGGAGTCCGGTAATCAGCGCCTTCGACACGGGCGGCGCCCCAAACGCATTTCACTTTCAAACGCAGTTGTCGGACGGTTCGATCATCGCCGAAGAGTATTACAATCAGAACAACAGCGGCTTCGGCGCTTACTTCAAATTGCCGCCCTCGGTGCCGGAAGGATATTCCAGATTCGGTCCGGGGTGGCGTGGCGATCCGCGAAATCCGCCTGCGCGATTTGGCCGACATTACAACAGCAAACCGAAACTATATCGCTTGCCGTTCAGTCCATTTGGTCTCACATCGCTGACGCGCTTTGCCAACAACGGCGAAGGGCCGGCCGACGCTTCGGTGTTAGGAAAAAACGACTCGCCACGTGTTGGTAAGTTCACGCATCCGTCGGCCGCGCCGGACAATCATCTGCTGACCGTTTATTCACCGGGGCCGGGGAACCATCAAAACGGTTTGAAGAAGCCAGCGATCGATGGTGGATTGTATCTGCTTAAGAACGGCGATCCGATCGACAGCCCGGACCAGATGCGGCTGATCAAGAACGATGCCCGGTACAACGAACAGTGGCCGCGTGCGGTGGTTTCTTACGAGCGTATCTATGGAATCAAAGAACCAGCCACCATCGCGCCGCTGGCCAACGATGGTTCGCTGTCGCCGCACTTGCCGGCTGGCACACCGTTCGGCCTGGTGGGCACGTCCAGCTTCTATAAACGCGAGAGCTATCCGGAAGGCGGGGTACCCGACGGACGTGTCACGGCGACTTTCGTCGACAACCGCGATCGCAACGGTTTCCGTGGGCTCGATCCCTTCAATACCTCGCAAAACGGAGCTTCCCTGAATTGGTTCAACCAAGGAGCCGAGGCCGGGGTTTATGACAACGGCGAAATTCACGCCGTTCGAATTCTGGCGATGGAGCCAACCACGGATCGTCATCATGGCCAGAAAAACGGTCGCCTGTTCTTCAGCCATGCGCAGGAGCGGCTGCGGATCTTGGGTGAAATTCCTGTGCGTAAATTCGACAAGACAGGCCGGCAACCGATCGATGCCGACGGAAATCCGGATACGAGTTTTCTGGCGAAGATCCCCGCAGACACGGCGTTCTCGTTCCAGACACTCGACAAGAACGCAATGGTGCTGAACATGGCGCAAACGTGGCACCAGCTTCGGCCCGGCGAAGTCCGCCACGACTGCGGTGGTTGCCACGCTCATAGCCAACAGCCGACACGGTTTGCCGACACCGTTGCCGCACAGAGTGACTACAAAGTCTTCGATCTCACACAGCACACGCCGCTGCTAACCGCCAAGAACCATGACGAATCCGCGCGGCAGTGGGATACGGCTGACTCGACCGGCCTGCACTATCAATCGACCGCCGTGGTAAATGTCGAATACGCACGCGACGTCCAGCCGATCCTTCGGAGAAGCTGTGTCGCCTGCCACACGGCACAGGAGGGCAAGCAGCCGGCGGGGAATCTGAACCTGGACGCTGATGACGAGCTTGTGAAGGTTCCAAATCAAGGTAAGTGGCCCGGCAGTTATTATCGCCTGGCCGCGGACACACGCGCGCAGTTCGGCCACAAGCCGGTGATCCACAACGGCACTTGGCGGCAAACAAATGCATCGCGTTACATTCGCAAGTTCCAATCACGCCGCAGTTTGCTGGTCTGGAAGATCTACGGCCAGCGGCTGGACGGCTGGTCAAACGACGACTTTCCAACTGCTCGCGATCCCGGCGATCCCCAGACGCTGGAATTGGCGGGAGAGCCACTCCAGAATACACAGTCCAACCGCGACCGATCCGATTTGGACTTTCGCGGCAGCCGAATGCCGCCCCCGGCAGCGATCGAGGCCGGCAAGGTGGAACCACTTTCCGATCGAGACCGTCGCACGATCGTGCGATGGATCGATCTTGGTTGCCCGATTGATTTCGATTACGACCCGTCAAACCTCGATCGGAACGGCTTTGGGTGGGCCGGCGACGACAAACGTCCCACGCTAACAATCACAGAACCGAAGCGAGGCGCGAACTCGAAATTGAGTCGAATCCTGATTGGCATCGACGACTATTATTCCGGGCTCGACTTCGATAGCTTCATTGTGACATGCGACTTTGATGTTAATGGCATCCCTGCCGGCGAGAATCTGGCACCGCACTTTCAGAAGATCTACGAAGGCGTCTACGAGCTACCATTAACGCAACTGATTGAACTGCCCGGCGCGCCGTCGATCTCCGTTTCGATCAAGGATCGCCAAGGCAGCATCTCGAGGATTGTCCGCACATTCTCCCACGCAAGCGAGGAGCCGTAATACTGAATCGTTATGGCTCCAGTTAGCAACTGCCTAGCAACGGGGTCGGGAGTCTTTTTCGGCCGAAGTTTGTTCTTTGGCTTGGAGGACGTCAACCGAAGAAGACTCCCGACCCCTTCCAGCTCGATAGACAGGCACCACCCAATGAACAATATCAAGAAGTTCGCCATCTTCGTTGCCTTAGGGTCCGCTGCGCCGGTTCTTGCCGATGTGGGCGATCCGCAAATCCGCACTGACCATCCGTCGTATCCTGGCGAGCTTGCCTTCTCAACTTTCAATCGTCTTTTCGAGACGCAAGCCGTGACCTACGAACAGGCCACCGGCACTCGCGTCGATTCCGACGAGCAGAAAGCGCTCGCCTCCTGGTTCTGGCGTAACACTCATTATTGGCACGGGGAAGCAGGTCGTCGTGATCTTTGGGGCGAAGGACTCAGGCAGGGCAGGGACATGCGGCTACGTGAATATTGGAACGGACTCTTCGGCTACGGTTTCGGCCTCTGTGGCACGACGCATTCACAGTGGACAGCCGAGCTGGAGTATCTGCTAGGGCATGGCCGAGGCCGCGGAGTCGGCGCTGCCGGGCACAACGCATTTGAGGTGTTCCTGCAAGGAGGTGCCTACGGCGAGGGTAAATGGGCGTTACTTGATCACGATTTGTCGACCGTAATTTTCAATGACTCCGGCCAGCGACTACTGGGGCTCGGCGAGTTGCAGAAAGACGTCGATCGCTGGATTGATCGTGGTTATAAACCGGAAAAGCAGCGAGGTTGGCTCGTTTGCGGTCTGCACCCGGGAGACGGAAATTCCTATCGAAAATATGCGGTCGCCGAGTACCTCGCGGGTTACGCCGGGCCACCGCCGATGGTCCATCTGAGACGCGGCGAGCGGATGCGACGCTACTTCGAACCTGGTCTTGGCGATGGGAAGACATTCGTTTTCTGGGGGCGCAATTACAACACGGGGAGAATTCCAGGTCCGGAGCGCTCGCGAACTTGGGTCAATCAGCCGGCACAGATGCACGGTTCGAGGAACGGGACTTCGCATCAGAATGGTCAGGTTCGCTTTGCGAACGTGCAATACGTGTATCGGCCGGACTTCACCACGGCGGACTATCGCGAAGGCATTGTTGCGGAGGGCGAGGATCACGTCATATTTGATTTCCGCACCCCCTACATCATCGGCGCGACCCCGCCCAGCGACGACGTTTGGGGGATCTACGAAATGGGCTGCCGCAACGGACTCGTCCTGCGAGGCAAATTGGCTTGCACCGTCGCAATTTCGCTCAATGCCGGTCGAACCTGGTCGGTGTCGCAGGAGTTCAAGGACGGCCTCGATCTGACGGACTACGTCAAAGGCCGTTCGCAGTATTGGCTTCGCCTCGGGGCCAGCGCCCGGCAGTTGGTGGATGCCAGCCTGGAAATTCGGACAGTCTGCCAGGCCAACGTTGCGGTTCTGCCGAGGCTCAAGGACGGTGGGACGATGATCCGCTTCGAAGCCTCGGGAAAGGCGATTCTCTCGATGGGGCCAGAACTGGATTTGGCAAAGACGTTTGTCACCGCTGGTGCCTTTGGCGGAAAGTCCGTGACGCTAGCAGCAACGCCGGACAAACCAGTCATCGGTCTCCATGCCGCCGCGCACGTGGCGTCAAGCAGTCCGCCCGATCCGGCAATCCAATACCAGATCGAATATAGCCTCGACTCCGGTGAACAGTGGTTGCCGCTCGTCAGAGACTGGTCAATCCCAAGACGTGGCGACGAGCCCAACGATTTCTGGTCACAAAGCTTTTGTTATGGTTCGCGGGCCATCGAGTCCGCCGTCGGTAAGCCGATGCTCATTCGCTTTCACAACGATGGTGGCAAACGCAACCTTCGTGCCGAGGCGCATCTGATCCTGAAAGCTGGTAAGCCGGATCCGGTCAAAGTCACTTACGATTGGAGTGACACCGGCGGCGAACACATCGAATCGCATGTCTTCGATCGGAAGGGCCGGTGGCAACTCGCAACCGGTCGGCGCGTCCGCACACGATGGGTCGAGTTCGAACCGATTCCATAGCGGAGAACACGTTCATCGATTTGCGGGCCATCCTGGCTGAAGATTGACGCGTCAATCATAGTCGCTGTTCGCTTCGCGAACTTGGCGTTATGTTCGCAGCGAACAACGACTATCCGACATTGACGATCGGACAGTCCTCATGCGGCCCAACGGTCGCAACCAAAGTAGCACGCGCACCCTGTGTGCCTGCTACTATAGTGAAGGGCGCGAATTGACCGCCACGTGCCTACGCATCTCCTCACCAATACAATCGGGCGGGGGTGTGGTGAATCCGCACAAGATGCACGAATCCACACTGCAAAAGCGGGCCGGCTTGGTGTTACACTGCATCCGAATTAGGCTCTGTGTTTCCGCCGCGCCCCATACTTCTATGGTACGTCCCAAGCGGTGGAAGGCGAAGTCCGCTTCTACACTGTATCTGCAAGCGCCCTGCGCAATCAAACGACGCACACGAATGACCAAATGAAGCAATATCGTAAAGTCAAGCTCGCGACAATCGACGATGCGCCAGCGCTGTTGGTTTGGGCGGTTGATAGTGTGCTGCGGCTACGTGTCTTGCTGCTGGTGGTTTGTTGTATTCTGGCCGCACTCGCCGTCAAACCTTCTCTGCGTTTGGAGTTTGACCGCAGTCTCGAAGGACTCTTCAACGAAGGTGATCCACGCCTGGTCAGCTACCTGGAAGGCAAGGAACTGTTTGGTGGCGCGGAGACCGGCGTTGTTGCTTACACCGACCCCCAATTGCTGACTATGGCCGGCCTGCTGCGACTGGAGCGCCTCGAGACCAGGCTTCAACGCCTGGCGGGCATCGACAGTGTGTTCAGCCTCGCACACGTAAGGCTGCCGGGAACACCGCTCAGTTCTTTGACGTTGCGCGAGCATTTGGAGAAAAGGACGATCACTCCGAGCGAACTTGATGCCGAGCTGGTGAGTTGCGATCTGTATCGTGGGCGGCTCCTCTCAGAGGATGGGCAAACGACAGTTCTCTTGCTTCGATTTGCGTCAGACGCAGCGGACATCGCGTCACGTGACAAGACGATCGAGCAGATTCGAGCGTTGTGCGATGCGCATGAACCACCCGCGGTGCTGGCGGGAGGGCCAGTGCTCGTCAACGATGTATACAAGCATCTCGAACAAGACGGTCGCACCTTGGGATTCGTATCAAGCTTCGTACTAGCGATGGTCATTGCAGTCTTGTTCCGAAATCTTCGTTGGATTCTGTTACCGCTGGGTGTCGTGCATCTGACGCTTGTCTGGACGAAAGCGATGTTGGTGATCGGTGGCATGCGGCTGAGCATGGTCAGCTCGCCGCTGGTCGCCTTGGTGACGGTCATCGGAACAGCCACCGTCGTCCACGTCACGATTCGCTTCCGGGAAGAAAGGACGGCGTATGAACCGCGTGAAGCTCTGCGCCGAACGCTGATCCACATCGGGCCGGCTGTTTTCTGGACGTGTCTGACGACCGCGGTCGGCTTCAGTTCGTTGCTCGCCAGCCGGGTCGCACCCGTCGGCAGTTTTGGCGGCATGATGACGCTGGGGGCGTCGCTAGTCTTTGTAGCGGCCATGGGGCTTCTGCCCGCCGGCGTGTTGCTCGGCCGATACGGCACAGATCCGGCCCGGGCCCCAGGCGAGCGATACGTAGCGGCTTCTCTGAACCACGTCGTCGCAGCCGTTGAGCGACACCCGTGGCGCGTTACGGGGATCGGGATCGGGTTACTTGCGCTAACTTCGGTTGGCATTTTCAAGTTGGAAGTCGCCACGGATTTCGACGAGAACTTCCGCCATTCGAGTCCGATCGTCGAGTCTTACCACTTCATCATTGATCGCATAGAAACAACCGAGACCGTCGACGTCTTGATTGATGTGCCGAAGTTGCACGGAAAGGAGCTCGACGACTTGCTGGAAAGCGTGCGGGACCTACAGCGCGGAATGACTGAGGATCAGGGCATCGTTGGATCGTTAAGCTTAGTGAACGTGCTGGATTTCATGACAGGAACTGACAAGGATCGAGCGAGTACTGCGAGCTGGTTAAGTGCGGTCGCGTTGGAAAATATGACCTCGGCCCAGCGTTTGCAACTCCTGCGCGTGCTTCACCCGGAATTGGTGGCCACCTTCTGGAATCAGGATCACGGCGTCATGAGAATCATGGTGCAAACAGGTGAAGTACGCGGTGCCAACGAGAAGCTTCGGCTCGTCGAAGCCATCGAGAGTCGCGCCCGAGAGCGATTTCCCCAGGCTCGCGTGGCGGGCGTCGCGATCCTGCTAACTTATCTGGGCAAGAGCCTGCTTGCCGACCAATGGATCACCTTTGGCTTGGCCGTCGTGGCGATCGTCGTCATGTTGATGCTGGCCTTTCGAGATTGGCGACTTGGGTTGATCGCCTTGATCCCGAATGCAGCGCCGATCCTGATCGTGGTTGGCGTGATGGGTTGGGCAGGTCTCAAGGTGAATGTGGCGACGGCGATGTTGGCCAGTGTCTCGATGGGCTTGGCTGTCGACTTCAGCATTCATTACCTCTACCGTTTTCAGCATGAACTCCGAGCGGGCGCGTCATTTGGCGAAGCAGTACGAAACGCACACGGTAGCGTCGGCCTGGCGATGGTGCTGGCGAACATCGCCCTGGTCGCGGGTTTTTCAACGCTGGTGATCTCGGAATTCATACCCACCGTCCACTTCGGACTGCTCGTCAGCGTCGCCATGCTCGGTGGCCTGGCGGGAAACCTAACGGCGCTGCCTCTGCTGCTGCGAGTCCTTCATCGACCGCCGAAATCTCATGACTGACACCCTGCCAGTTGGCGCGTCGTCTTTGCACAAGGAGCTCGAATATGGATCTCGTCGCCAGGCAGATCATGCAACGCAACGTCCACACGATTGCCCCCAACGTGACTCTGCTGGATTTGGAGAAGGAGTTTATCAAGGAAGGTGTCGGCGGACTTCCCGTCGTCGACACTGGGAAGCTTGTCGGGATTGTCTCACGCTCGGACATCCTCCGCCAACTCGTCCTGGAACATCACGTGGCGGAAAGAACATCCGACTTCTATTTCGATGACGCGGGTTTTCACGAGATAACCATGTGCATCGCATGCTCGTGACTGAAGACGACCGTCTTCTTGGGCTCGTCAGTACGCTCGACCTGGTTCGGTTAATTGCAAATGGCCGCATCAAGGCGGACATAGACACGGCATGACACGGCTATCAGAAGTCGATACACTCCTGTTTGACCACCTATTCGATCCCCACGGAGATTTCAACGTGTTGCAAAATCGAATGATGCAGATGACGAACCTGGTCTTGACGTGCGTCATCCTGTTCTTGGCTTCGACGGTCGAGGCAGCCCCGCCGCAAGGCACAGTCAAGGTCTTCATCCTCACCGGCCAATCAAATATGGAGGGCAAGGGACTGGCATTACATCTGGACACCTACAAAGACGACCTTTTGATCAAGGATGCGTATGCATCGTTGAAAAAGAATGGCGAGTGGGTGGTACGTGATGACGTGTGGATTACCTACCCCACCAAGAGAGGCGGCGCCCAGGCGGGCCGGCTCACCGTGGGTTACGGCACAAAGGGGGAAGACTCCATCGGCCCTGAATTCGGGTTCGGCCACACCATTGGCAAGTCGGTCGATGCACCGGTCGTCCTGATCAAGATCGCCTGGGGAGGCAAGAGTCTCGCTGTCGATTTCCATCCACCTAGTGCGGGCCTGCCGGACAACGCAGCGCTCGATGCGATGCTAGAGCGACTGAAAAAGAAGAAACCAAAAACTACGCTGGATGACGTTAAAGCAAAGTACGGTTTCTTCTATCGGCAACTGATCGAAGAAACCAAGAACGCGTTGGCCAACCTCGGTACGACTTTCCCGGAGCTCAAGGGAAGTGATTACGAGATCGCTGGAATCGTCTGGCACCAGGGGTTCAACGACGTAATCAACCGAGACCTGAGAGCAAATAAGTACACCGACTACACCAAGTGGTTGGGCATGTTCATCAAAGACATTCGTAAGGACTTGAATGCGCCCAATGCGCCTTTTGTGATCGGTGAACTAAGCACTGGCGGCATTCCCAAGCGCGGTGACTTTCAAACAGCGCAGGCCGCCGCGGCTGACCTTCCAGGGTTCAAGGGCAATGTCGCCTTTGTGCCGACCGCCGAGTATTACGACACGAAGGCCCACGAACTCTTTGAAAAGGGCTACTGGAAGGGCACCGACGAGCAGAAAGCACAGTGGCGTGCCGTCGGCAACGATCGTCCTTACCACTACCTTGGTTCAGGAAAGACGTACTACCTCAAGGGCCAGGCGTTCGGAGACGCCATGCTCGAGATGATCAAGCAAGACGGCACGTAACCGTGAGATCTCGCGCGTGACGACGCAGGGCTGCCGCGTCGGTCCGAGGCACCGCCTCGCTAGAATATTTGTGATCGCCATCGTGTTCGATTACCTTGAGTGTCTCGAACTTGATTGACACTCAGGGACATCTATCTGAAGGAGACAACTCGTGCCGATCCGAATCTACGCTGCAATCGTCTTGCTTAGCTGTTTACCCAACATCTCAGGGGCGGTGCAGCCGGCTTCTCAAGCCGGCAAGACTCAGCCGACGGTGATCGACGTTTGGATCGGCACGAGCCGAGCCGAGCCGAGCAAGGGTATCTACCACTGCACTTTGAACACCAAGAGCGGCAAGCTCTCCAATCCAGAACTTGCCGCCGAAGTCGGCGGTCCGGGCTTTCTGGCAATGCATCCCAGCGGCGGTCATCTTTACGCGGTGTGTTCCGTTGAGGGCAAACCATCGATTGCTGCCTACGTCATCAGGAAACAGCGAAACAAATCGTCGCTGGCATTTGTTAATTCAATCGAGATCGGTGACGGTGGAGCGGCCCATGTCGCCGTGGATCCTACTGGCAAGACGCTTCTTACGGCGCAATATGGCGGCGGGTCCGTGGCTGTGTTCTCGCTCAACCAAGATGGATCGCTTCAGGAGAGGACGCAGCTGGTTGAACACGAGGGTGGTTCAAAAGTTGTCTCGCGTCGACAGGATCAACCACACGCACACTGGGTCGGGTTTTCGCCTGACAACCGGTTCGTATTCGTCCCAGACCTCGGCCTGGACAAAGTCGTGATTTACAAGGTTGACGTGGCGGCATCCAGAATCACACCACATGGTTTCGGCGAAGTTCCGCCTGGTGGAGGCCCGCGTCACATGAAATTCCATACCAACGGAAAATGGGCTTATGTACTGAATGAACTCGATCTCAGTGTCACCGTCTTCGACTACGACGCGAAAGCCGGCACGATGACACCCAAGCAGACGATTCCCACCGTTTCGAAGGAGCAACTGGCGAAGGAGAAATTCAAGAGTGCATCGGAAATCCGTGTACATCCAAACGGTCGCTTCGTCTATTCCGCCAATCGTGGCCACGATACGATCACGGCCTTTCGAGTCAATCAGGACACTGGGCAACTAGCAGTGATTGAACGCGAAAACGTCCGTGGGGCGACCCCCAGGAACTTCAATCTTGACCCATCTGGCCATTGGCTTCTGGCGGCCGGACAGGATTCACACACATTGGCATCCTTCGAAGTGAATCAAGATACCGGCGAACTTACGTACAATCGTAGCAATGTATTCGCCCCGTCAGCAATCTGTGTACTTTTTGCACGCGAATGAGCTGTTCGGTGGCGATCAACGGACCACGGGCTAAACAATTCTGCGATCTGCTCTGTTGGCAGTCGCAAGTGACCGCAGGAGTGTTCCTTTTGTCTCTGGCGAAAGCAGAGAATCACCACACCTCGAGAGGCAACCATCGTGATGAACAGCAGACATCTTATTCTCTTTAGCTTGGCAATTGGATTTTGTACCCACACCAGGGCGGACGATCGTGCGAATATCGTCTTGCTCCTGTGTGACGACATCGGAGCGCACGAGCTTGGCGTTTACGGTCACCCAGAACACCAGACGCCTCATCTCGATCGGCTCGCGAAATCGGGAATCTACTTCCAAACCGGCTACGCGTCGCCGATCTGCCATTCCACGCGATTCCAAATCATGACCGGACAGTACGGTCATCATAACGGCGTCTACCAGTTTCCTGGTCGCCCAGGCGGGCCGGCGAAGAGCGGCGCGGGTGCCGACGACATCGCATCACATCTCACCATTGGGAAAGTTTTTCAACAGGCTGGCTATGCAACCGCACAATGCGGCAAATGGCAGTTGAGCGGCGAGCATCCGGACTTGATCGTCGAGACAGGATTCGACGAGTATTGCATGTGGGCCTATACCCACAACTTGCCACCCGGCGTCTCGCACAACGGATTGCACGAAAACAAACAGGGCACCAAGACAGCGAGGTACTGGCATCCTTCGATCGTGAAAAACGGAAAGAAGCTGCCGACAACAATCGACGACTACGGCCCTGATATTTTCTCGGACTTTGCCATCGATTTCGCGCGCCGCAACAAAGACAAACCATTCCTGATCTACTACCCGATGGCGTTGGTCCATTCACCCTACTGGCCGACGCCCGACGACAATCCGGCGGATCGTCAGAAGAACAAGCACGCGAAGGAACTCTGGCAGTCGAACGTCGAGTACGCCGACAAGATCGTGGGTAAGCTCATTACGGCGTTGGAAGAGATCGGCGAGCGAGACAACACATTGTTTATCTTTGTCGGAGACAATGGCACCGGTGGAAATGGCAAGGCTCAGACGACGGAGATGGGCTGCCGCGTTCCGTTCATTGTCAACGGACCGAACCTGGTCAAGTCCATCGGAGCCTGCCGCGAACTCGTGGACGTTTCTGACATCTTGCCAACCTGTTGCGACGTCGCAGGAATTGAGCTACCGGAAGATGCGGTGATCGACGGGATCAGCTTCCACAACTACTTGCGCGGTGATGTGACGCCGCTGCGCGAATGGATTTATGAATACCTGGGTGGCGGGCGCGTGGTGCGCACAAAACGCTGGCTGCTGGAAAATAATACGATGCAGGACTTCGGGCAACTCTATGATTGCGGCGATTCGCGAAACGGCCATGGGTACAAGGACGTGACCGATTCCAGTGACGCCGAAATGGTAGCGGCCAAACAACGCATACGTGAAATCCTGGCCGACAAACCTGTCCCAGATGTGCCATTACCCAACTCAAAAAAACGCCCAAGAAACAGGAAGCAGCAAGAAACCAAACAGAAATAACAGTCGCAAAACGATTGTAGGACGGGCACTCTTGCCCGTCTGATCGTTGGCGACGGGCGGGAGTAGGAGTGCCCGTCTTACAAATACGACAATTATTTAATGGCTGGTCGTTGGCGGTCTACCAGACAGGCAACAGTCTGGCGGGCAAATGTCGTGATAGGGGCCAAGTCTGCCCAGGCACTTTTTTTCCGTGCCTTTGATGCGCTCATCGATCAATTCGCGAATCATGCTGACGAATCTAGGATGCGTTCCGACGGTTGCGGCGCGGACCATATTGAGCCCCAATTCGTCGCACAACGCGGCAGCCTCTGTGTCAAGGTCAAAGAGAACTTCCAAGTGATCGGAAATGAACCCGATCGGCGCGATCACGACATCGGTGATTCGCTTGTCTGCGTGTAGCTTCCGCAGGCAATCGCGAATATCCGGTTCCAGCCAGGGCATTGATGGTGGACCGCTGCGGCTTTGAAACGCCAACTCCCAAGATTGGTCTGGAAACGCTTCAGCGACCAGTCGGCAGGACTCGCGCAACTGCTCTTCGTAGGCACAGCCTCTGGCCATCGCGACGGGAATGCTGTGCGCGGTAAACACGATGTGTGTCGCAGCTCGCCGGCTGACAACCATCTGATCGACGGCCCTTTGTATTCGCTCGCGCATCGGGTCGATGTATCCGGGGTGGTTGAAGAAGACCCTAAGTTTGTCGACTTTGGGTGCGCCTTCGCCGACACTCGCTTGCGCGCAGGCGATATCCTCACGATATTGTCGGCAGCCGGAATACGAACTGAAGGCGGATGTCATGAAGGCCAATGCGTGCTGGACTCCGTCACTTCGCATCTGCATCAAGGTCTCCGCCAACATGGGGTGCCAGTTGCGGTTGCCCCAATAGACGGGCAAGGCGTGGCCATGCTCGGCAAGCTCGGCCTTCAACGACGCGATGAGCGTTCGGCACTGTTCGTTGATCGGGCTGACACCGCCAAGATGTCTGTAATGTTCGGCGACTTCGAGCATTCTCGCGTGGGGGACGTTCTTGCCGCGCAATACGTTTTCGAGGAACGGAATGACATCGTCTGGGCTTTCGGGGCCGCCGAAGGACACGAACAGAATGGCATCGTATGATTCGCGTTCGTTCAAGAGTCACCGAACTGCTGTTGCTTGTCGAGGGCCCAGAGTTGCATCAATCAACGCATCTCGATCGACGAAAGTCGTTTGAAAACGATGATACCACAAAGGACACAAATCAGAATGCGTGGATGGGATGGGACGGAATCCTGGAGAAAGCCCTGGAATTGGGTAGTGGTCAATTTGATTGTCTCGCGTGCGATCGAGGGGGTCGGGAGTCTCTCTCGACCAAAGCTCGTCCCAAGACTTGTACGCTGTCATACAAAAAAAATACCGCCGACCCCCTTTCTGCAATCCTACCACTCGAATTGGGGTTCACATGGAATTGAAATGCGTTGTCATCACACTGGGTGCTAGACTACAATGCGGGGACGAAACATTTTTTCCCAGGAGATATAGACATGAAACGATTTGCTTCAGTGTTGCTTGCTGCGGGGTTTGCGATAACCCTGGCCGGCTGCACGCCCACGACCGTTTCGGACACGACGGGTACTTCGTCAAATACGAGCGAAGCGATCTCATCCGAGTTCACTTCGTCAAATACGAGCGAAGCGACCTCATCCGAGTTCACGCTTGTCACGCTCAAAGTTCCGAACATGGTCTGAGGCGGCTGTGCCGCCTCGGTTCGAGGCGATTTGCAGAAGATTGACGGTGTTACGGATATCGAAACCGATATTGCTGGGCGTCTGTGCAGTTTCAAAGTGACAGACCCAGACGTCGACTACAATTCGAAATTGGCCGAGTACGCCAAATCGAATGAACATCTGGCTGAATACACGATTCAGTAAACGCGCGACACACCTCCTTGGGTTTGAAATTCAATGAAGCCCGTCAGCATTTGACACTGGCGGGCTTCTTGTCTTTGCTGGTGATCGGTCCTGTTTCCAGTTACGCTCGTGGATTGCAATTGATGGCCTGCTTTTCTGCGGACTCTTTTCGCGAGCGACGGGCACTGACCGCAGGTTGGTCGGGGAGCGTACCAGATACGGGCACGTTCCCTATTTGGCTGCGGCACTGCCGCTCATCGGCAGGTAATTTGAAGAGTCGGAAAAGGAACGACAGATGGTGCAACGCACGATGAGACAGGCAATTGCGGGCGTCCTATTCACAATTGGGATGTGGACGCCAGTGGTCTGCGCTGACCGCCCGAACATCGTCGTGATTTATACGGATGACCAGGGTTATGGCGATGTGAGCTGTTTGAACTCTGAAGCGAAGTTTCAGACGCCCAATATTGATCGGCTGGCCCGCGAAGGGATCGTCTTTTCGGATGGTCATTGCAGCGATACCGTTTGTACGCCCTCGCGCTACGGCCTGCTGACCGGCCGTTATAGTTGGCGCACTGAGCTCAAGCGGGGAGTCTTCGGGGCGGAGCGTGCTTGCCTGATCACGGACGATCGACTGACATTGGCTTCGTTGGTGCAATCGCACGGGTATCGCACGGCAATGGTCGGCAAGTGGCACTTGGGGATGGATTTTCCTGGCACGCGCGGTCAACGGGACTGGTCGCAGCCGGTGCGTGATATGCCGCTAGACAAGGGGTTTGATTACTTTTGGGGTATTCCCGCATCGATGAACTACGGCGTGTTGGCGTGGTTCGAAGGCCGACACGCCCAGACGCCCCCGACGTTGTTCACGCGCAAAAAGCCCAACGATCTGGCGATCGCGGACTATCGCATCATGCCGCCATACCAAGCTCGTCCGGAAAAACCTAAAGACCTCGAAGTTGCGCCTGACTTCGTCGATCACCAGTGCCTGACGCGTTTCACGGATCGAGCGATCGCGTGGATTGAAAAGCAAGCTGTGGCCGCTCGTAACGGCAATCCATTTCTTCTCTATCTTTCGTGTACTTCGCCGCACAAGCCGGTAATCCCCATCGAGCGGTTTCGTGGCAAGAGCGATGCTGGCGCGTACGGCGACTTCATGATGGAGACGGACTGGCATGTGGGCCGCCTGCTGGAAGTTCTCGATCGCGAGCAGCTAACTGAAAACACGCTTGTCTTTTTCAGCAGCGACAATGGCCCGGAAACGACATGGAGGAAACGCATCGAATTGTACGGGCATCATAGTGCCGGACCGTACCGCGAAGGAAAACGGTCCATCTACGAAGGCGGACACCGAGTGCCGTTCATCATCCGATGGCCGGGGCGCGTCCGCGCCGGACGGTCATGGGATCAGCCTGTCTGCCAAACGGACCTGCTGGCGACGTTGGCCGAGTTGTTAGGCAATTCTCCTCTCTCCAATGATGACCTGCCCAATGGTGCGGCAGAGGACAGCGTCAGCTTCTTTCCTGTGCTGATCAACGAAAATGCCCGGCCCGCACGATCTCCCATGATTCACCACGCCGCCAACGGCCGCTTTGCCGTCCGCGAAGGCAAATGGAAGCTGGTCATGGAGACAAACAAGTTGGGCCGCGAACTATACGACTTGGCAGTCGATCCCGGAGAAGAGCGAAATCTGATCGACAAATCGCCTGAAGTCGTGACTAAACTAGTGGGTAGGATCACCGCGATTGTCCAAAATGGCCGGACCAGACGGGGCAATCCCGTGCCAAATGACACACCCGCTTGGTCAGATTTGATCTGGATGAAATAATGGGGCCTGCGTCCATTTGCGGGGCGGCTTCTCAAGCCCACGCTCACCACAAACAACACGACTCCCCGATCAATAGGCACCCCTTCAAACGGACACCCCTTATGAAATACCGACTTCTGGCCTTCACGATATTGCTTGGAACACTGGTCTCCACCACGCACGCCACAGAACTTGCGTTGGAAAAAGGTGACCACATCTGTCTGGTCGGCAATGCGTTGGGCGAACGGCTGCAGCATCAGAATCATTGGGAGACGTTGCTCTACCTACGGTTTCCAAACCAAGATCTGTCGGTACGGAATCTGTGTTTTCCGGGTGACGAGCCATACGAAAGAATCCGGTCTCAGAATTTTGGCGAGCCCGACAAGCACCTAACTCATAGCCGGGCCAGTGTTGTCTTGTTCTTTTTTGGGTTCAACGAGTCGTTCGCTGGCACCGACGGGCTAGACGCCTTCGCAGCGGACGTGGAGAAACTGGTCAAGGAGACAAAAACCAAAAACTACAGCGGCAGGGGAGCACCCAGGATCGTGCTCGTTTCGCCCATCGCGTTCGAAAATACTGGCGACGCCAACCTTCCCGATGGCAATGAGCACAACGCACGTTTGGCTGCCTATACCAAAGCGCTGGCCGAGGTTGCCGACGCAACCGATGTCGGATTCGTCGATGTGTTCACACCAACCAAATCACTGTTTGAGAGTACCGAAGAACAACTGACGCTCGACGGCGCGCACCTCAACGCGGCTGGTTACGAAGCGTTTGCTCCGATTTTGGACCAAGGCTTGTTCGGTACCGTGCAAACTGACGCAAAGTTGTTTGCGGCGGTCAAGGCTGAGGTCGACGGCAAGAGCTTCCACTGGTGGCACCGTTATCGTGCCGTCAATGGCTACTCGATTTATGGAGCGCGCGGCCAAGCTGGATCGGACGGCACGTACAACAACACGGATGTCATGGAACGAGAAAGGGCGATTCTGGACCAGATGTGTGCTAACCGCGACCAGCGCATCTGGGCGATCGCGCAAGGCAAGCAAGTTGCCAAGCGAGCGGACGACAGCAACACGCTGCCGTTTATCAATCCCAAAACCAATGTCGGTGGCGAGAATGACCCGAACCGGGCCAAAGGAAAGCTCGGTTCGCTCGACTATTCCCCAGCGCAAGAACAACTCAAGCACTTCGAGCTTGCACCCGGCTACGAGATCAACCTGGTGGCGTCGGAAGAGCAGTTTCCAGAACTGGCCAATCCGGTCGCTCTGAATTTCGATAACAAGGGACGGCTTTGGGTCTCGACGATGGCTTCGTATCCGCATTGGAAACCGAAGACGAAGATGGACGACAAGTTGCTCATTTTCGAGGATCACGACAACGACGGTCGTGCGGACGAGTGCATCGTCTTTGCCGGCGGCTTGCATCAACCGACGGGATTTGAAATTGGACGGGGTGGTGTGTACGTCGGTCAACAGCCTGACATTCTGTTCTTGCAGGACACTGACGGGGACGACAAGGCGGATACACGGATCCGTGCCTTAGTCGGTTTTGACTCGGCCGATTCGCACCATGGCATTGCCGCGTTCGAATGGGGACCGGACGGCGGCCTGTACTTTAACGAAGGCACGTTTAAGTTCTCGCAGGTCGAGAGCCCATACGGTTTGACCCGTTTACACGAAGCCGGCGTGTGGCGTTTTCATCCGACTTCACACAAATTCGGCGTGCACGCGTCGCTGGCCTTCGCCAATCCATGGGGCCACGTTTACGACCGCTGGGGCCAGGATTTCATTGCCGATGCCTCGCCCGGTTTCAGCTATTGGGCCGCCCCAATTTCTGGTCGCATCGACTATCCGCTCAAGCATCCGGGTGGCTCACAACACCGCCGCATCGCCAAACAGACAGGCGGAGATCCGAAATACAGTTTCCCCACGTTTTACAGTAAACGGATTCGCCCTTCAGCCGGTTGTGAACTTGTCTCCAGCCGGAATTTCCCGCCAGAGGTGCAGGGTAACTTTTTGTTGACCAACTGCATTGGCGAACGAAGCGTCCTCAGTCACAAAGTGACTGAGGAGGGATCTGGTTTTGTTGGCCAAGAGGTTCCCGCCATCGTTTCCTGTGCAGACGGCAACTTTCGTCCCGTCGATTTGCAGTTTGCTCCGGATGGGTCGTTGTACATCGTCGATTGGCACAATGCGTTGATCGGCCATCTGCAACACAATCTGCGCGAACCAAACCGCGATCACAGTCATGGCCGCATCTGGCGAGTGACGTACAAGAATCGCCCGTTGGTGAAGCCCGCGAAGATCGCCGGCCAGCCAATTCCATCCCTATTAGAGTTGTTAAGTGCTCCCGAGGATCGGACGCGTTATCGAGCGCGTCGTGAACTGGCCGAGCGGAACGCTGACCAAGTTGCTGCGGCGACCGGCAAATGGATCGCATCGCTTAAACCTTCCGATGCCCAATACGAACACCAACTATTGGAGGCACTCTGGGTCTATCAGACGCACAATGTGGTGCAGCAGAAATTGCTGGGAGACCTGTTGGTCGCGAAGGACCATCGCGCACGCGCGGCCGCCACTCGAGCACTTTCCTATTGGTTGGACCAAGTAGAGAATCCGTTGGCATTATTGCAAGATCGCGTCAACGACCCACACCCACGCGTTCGTCTGGAAGCGGTTCGCGCGCTCAGCAACCTTGGTGGTGACGATGCGATCGAAGCCGCACTGGGCGTGCTCGAACACGATGTCGACAGCTATCTACAGTACACGCTTGACGAGACGATGCGTCAACTTGAGCGGTAGATTGTTGTTGACAAACAAGAGAACTAGGCATGAAGATGCGACTGATAGTGTTGGTGACATTGACGGCCGTCACTGCCAATAGCACCAATGCCCAAATCGATCATCACGACCACGGCGACGGACACGTCGACGCGAAGCAGCTCGAGCGGCCGAAAGTCTTCCTGGACAAGAGCCCGCGCATCGTCTGGTATCAACTGAATCGACTGGACAACAAACGGCTGTTGCTCGTCCAGCGGAAGACTGACGATGCCAAGTACGCTCCCGTCTACACCGCAATCTTGACGCGCGCCGGAATGTCGCCACAGTACCGCGAAGAAGCGCTCGCTGGTCTGATTGAACTCAACAAGACCGACGCCGCCACGGAATTGCTCACTGCGCTCGGGACGATTGACGCGGATGACCGCCAACAACAGCGAACGGGACGGCAGTTGACCAAAATGTTACTCAGCCAACCGATGTCGGTGTTGTTGGCCAAAGTCGACGCGCTGGGCGTCGCCACCGAATCAGACAACAAAATGCTCCGCTCGGCGGGCCATGCCGGGTTAATTGTGGCTGGCGATCTTGAAGCGGCGTGGCGCCGAGCCTCGACAACGGACGGCGGCAAGTTGGACTGGCTGGCGGCCGTATCGCTGATTCCTAAACCTGTTCACCGTGCGAAGTTACGCCAGTCGATTGTCGGCCTGGTCGAATCGTCACAGCCCGCGGGCGTCCGTCGTGCGGCGATCACGGCATTGACACATGTCCCAACTGGGCAGGCCGAGTCATTCGAATTGATTGCGCCGCTGGTCACCGACAAGGCGTATCGGGTGGCCGCAATTCGCACGATGCTGAAGATCCTCCCGAAACATCGCAGCGACGAAACGTCAGCCACGCTCATGGATGCGCTGGTTGAACATGCCGAGCTTACGCCAGCGGCGGAACGGACCACCGACGAGTTTGTGGATGCGATGCAGCTGGCCGATCAGTTGCTCGCCAAGCTCTCGGTCGAGGCGGCTCGGGCGTACCGGAATCGTTTACGTGAGATCGCCGTGCGAGTGGTTCGGATTCATACGGTCGAAGAAGAAATGCGGTACGACACGCCGTACTTTGCGGTCGAGGCGGGTCGACCGGTCCAGATCGTGTTGGTGAACGAAGATCTCATGCCGCACAACCTGGTGATCACCGCCAACGGTGCACTCAAGGAAGTCGCACAAGAAGGCTTGGTGCTTGGTCCCTCACCAGGATTTGAGGGCAAACCGTACGTGCCGAAGTCCGACAAAGTCATGTTCGCGACCGGCATGGTGCAAGCTCGACAACAAGTACGACTGACATTCACTGCTCCCAGCGAACCAGGTGAGTATCCGTTTGTCTGCACCTTTCCTCGCCATTGGATGCGGATGTATGGCGTAATGGTGGTCGTCCCTGATTTGGATGCCTGGAACCGCAATCCCACGAAGCCCGTGGACCCAATCGGCAGCAACCGCGAGTTTGTAAAGTCCTGGTCGCTGGACGATTTCAAAGACAAGCTGGTGTCGGGGCTTCGCGGAAGGTCACATGAAATTGGTCAACGCCTGTTCGCCGAAGCAACGTGTGCGCAATGCCATAAAGTCAAAGGGCAAGGCGGTACCGTGGGGCCCGAACTGACCGACGTTTTGAAACGCTGGAAGGGCGACCGTATGGCCATCCTTCGAGAAGTCCTCGAACCGTCACACCGCATCGATCCGAAATACGCTGTGCAGGTCATCGTGACCGACGAAGGCAAGGTCATTACGGGTATCGTCCAGGCGGAAGACAAGACGTCCGTTTCTGTGCTGGTGAACCCCGAATCCCCCGATCCCGTCGTGATCAATCGGTCGGAAATCGACGAGATCGTAAAGACCTCGAAATCAATGATGCCCAAAGCGCTGCTCGACCGTTTCACGACAGACGAAATATTTGAGATTCTGGCCTACGTGGAAAGCGCAGGCGAGCCGCTCCAAGAATGACGCCGTGACAGCGCTGTGAGGTTTGCTTCAATAGCAGGCACAGTCCCTGGGCCTGCTACTTTTGATTCCACAGACACGACAACCGACAACCTGACAAGAGAGAGCATCGATGCTTCGAAACGCATTTGCGACAATCGCCTTTTTGCTGCTGTGTGCCGGCGGCCTACAGGCCGATGAACGTCCCAACATTTTGTTCATCATGTCAGACGACCATACATCGCAGGCGCTGGGTTGCTACGGCAGTCGTCTGGCCAAACTGAATCCGACGCCCACGATCGATCGTCTGGCGAAAGAGGGGATGTTGTTCGAAAACGCGTTTTGTACGAACTCGATCTGCACGCCCAGCCGGGCCTGCATTCTGACGGGCCAGTACGCACATATCAACGGCGTCCACGACTTGGGCGGTAGGATCGAAACGGAGCGGCAGTACCTGGCACTGGAAATGAAGAAGGCTGGCTATCACACGGCGATGATCGGAAAATGGCATCTCAAGGTCGAGCCGGGTGCCTTCGACTTCTACAGCGTGTTGCCCGGACAAGGCAAGTACTTTGATCCCGTGTTCCGAGTGCAAGGCGAAAAGAAATGGCCAAATAACACCATTCAATTCAAAGGCATGCACTCGTCAGACGCGATCACCAACCAAACGCTCAATTGGCTGAAAGAAGTCTGGGACAAGGATAAGCCGTTCTTTCTGATGCACCACTACAAAGCGCCACATGATTTCTTCCAATACGCACCGCGGTATGAAGACTATCTGGCTGACATCGAGATTCCAGAACCAGCCAGTCTTTGGAGGCAACCGAAATTCGGATCAATCGCCACGCGTGGCGCGAACGACGAATTGGTGCCGCATATTGGAACTTCGATCGGTCGTCGTAATCCTCGGCGAAACTACGTAAAGCATTACAAGATCGACGACAAGCTTAACGATGAAGAAGCCCAACGCGCAGCGTACAACGTCTACCTCAAGCACTACCTGCGGTGCGTCAAAGGCGTAGACGACAATCTCGCTCGCCTGTTCGCACATCTCGAAGAGACTGGGCAAATGGATAACACCGTGATCATCTACACTGGCGATCAAGGCTTCATGCTTGGGGAACACGACTACATGGACAAGCGTTGGATGTATGAAGAATCGATGCGGATGACGTTTTTGATTCGCTATCCGAAATCCATACCGGCCGGATCTCGCGCCGGAGCGATCGTCGAGAACGTCGACTATGGCCCGACGATGCTGGATTTCGCAGGCGTCAAAACGCCGGCTGTGATGCAAGGCCGTAGCTTCCGGACTCTCTGCGAAACTGGGAAAGAACCGGACGGCTGGAAGCAGGAAGCCTACTATCGCTACTGGATGCACATGGCGCATCACGACAATCCAGGGCACGTGGGGATTCGAACTAAGACACACAAGCTGATCTTCTACTACGGCTGCAACTACAAAGGCCAGCAGCAGACTCCGCCGGGATGGGAATTGTACGACTTGAAGAAAGACCCGACCGAAGTCGTGAATCAATACGACAATCCCGCATACGCCGAAACCGTATCGGATCTCAAAATGCGGCTGGCGGCGCTTCGCAAGCGGATTGGCGACACGGGCGAAGATTTTCCCGCCGCCGAGGCGATCGTCCGCGAATTCTGGGACTATGACGAAAACGACCGAGCCAAAGCGACGGAGATCTCGCACAACTATCTGCGTTCCCGCCAGCAGCAGCGACGAAGGAGACGCAATTGAGACGAGCGCAACGCGGCCGACGAAGTTCCGTGCAGATTCAGTTTGTAGAACCGCGAATGGACGCAAATCCACGCTAATGCGAAGATAGGATTCGCGTTGATTGGCGTTTACGTGACTCCCTGCCTTGTTCCATCGTTCTCAGCGGTTCTTTTGATCGCGTAGTACGGCCTTGGCCTGTTGATACAGATGACTGCGGTTGCGTTGAATGGCGTGTTTGAGGTCCGCTGGGGACCAATTCAGTTGTTCGCCCACTTGACGCAAGAGTTGGCTTTCATGGGAAGTGATCCGCCCATCAATCAATGCTGTGCGAATCAGATGGTCCATAAACAGCACTGCCTGCTGGCGTCCTTCAGGCAACTGAATCGCCTGCTGGCTATCGACGGCCGTGGCGAAAATCTGCTTTACGCGGTCCTCGGGGATGTCACGTCGTTTGGCGAAATCGGCAAGATATTTACGTTCTTTTTCGTGCAATTCACCGTCTGAAACAACCATCCGCGCGAGCGCCGCAAACAGCTCGGGCTCGTTCAATAAGCGGCTCGTCTCGAGCCGCTCGACACTCCCGCCGGCATCGAGCACTGCGCCTTGCCCCACATCGCGATTGTACGCGGCCATGGCATTGTAGATCGATACATCTTCCAGCACCCAGTCCATCGAGCCATCGTTGAGAGACGCGTGACAGAACTCGCAGACATCTGCCTTGCCAATGTCGATCGGCGCACCGCAACCCTGACAGCTAAACGAAGAAAACGCCTGATCTGTCTTGCTTTTTACACCCGTCCGACGTTTCAAGATCAGTAAATGAGAATAGATTCGCTGTTGGCCGAGGATCCGCGGTCGCCGCCGATCGCCTTCGGCCCGGGTCCCAGACCAACGTGCGAGCACATGAATCCGATCAAACGCATCGTCGTCGGTAGCAGGCTGACAGCGAATGACTTCGACCACGCCGACAGCAGGCGTTTTCCAAAACTGACCGTCACCCACGGCCCACAGCTTGGGAATGCCTGACCTGGCCGCATCGAGCACTGGGGCGGCGTATTTGAGATCTTCAAAATAGACCGCCATCAACGAACGCCAAAAAATAACCGATGCCCGATCTTCCAAGTGCTGAAAATTCAGACCCGGATCCTTGGTGGCAAGCTGATCCCATCCGTCAACTTGATGTCGCGCCGTGGGCACGACCCACTCTTCATCCTGCGTGATTTCGGCGAGGACCCAGTCGTACTGACCCGAGTTCACGATCGAATCACATTGGGGGCACTGTGCCTTATCGACGATTTCGACCGGTCCGCCACAATTCGGACAGTTGCCTTGCAGCAGTGAGGCGTCCGGATCGGTCAAGACACCCGGCCGTCTGGAGAAAGACCAAACTTCCGTAAAGCTGATCGGCGTACGATCGCTGTTGCCTGAGACGCGCCGGCCGCTCGACAGGTCCTCATTGTAGCTGATTGCAGACGCTGTAAACTGAACGTGCATCGTGTCGAAATGCCAGTCACTGGTGACGGCCACAATCTCCCGACGCGTCACGACAACATCTCGCATACGATTGCGAATGTTCTCCGCTTGTTGCATTGCAATGTACAACTCGAAGCGTTCATTGACGCCGTCGGAAATGAAGGCTCGACAGGTCTTCAGATTCTGGTCGCTCCAGGCAATCTGCGTCGTGACAAATGCATTGGCCGCTCGTTGTAAGAACGTCTCTTGATCGAAATTCTGATCGTGTTGGCGAAGGTTTTGTAGAGATGTTTCTTGCAAGGCAGCTTCCTGGACCTTGCGCCCCCGGCGAATGGTACGCGTGATGCGTACGTCGCGTTCAGCTTTCTTGCCGTAGTAGGCCATGACACCGAAGACGATGAACAACGGAATCGCGATATATGGATAGCGAATCGTAAAGTGAATCAGCAGATAAATCAGCGCGCCGCCATCTCCACCATCTCCACCACCGAACCCTCCTCCTCCTCCTCCGCCGCCACCACCATAACCTCCGCCGCCGCCGGCTTGGGCTAGAAGATCCAGTGCCGGCGTGACATCAAAGAAATCCAGCGAGGCAGAAAGTTCTAGCAGTTCAAACATGAACCCATCCATTGAAAGCCATCCGCCAGGGTCAGCAAATCCGCTCGAGCAGCAATTCCAATGAGCAACGTCGGCACGAACACGCGGAAACCACAGGCCGCTGCCAAGCCGATTCCGATGGAAACTGCAACGATCGTGTCCAGCATCATGTTCCTGGCGTTCTGGCTGGTAACCCGGGACCTTGAAAGTAGATCTGAAACGCCTGGCAACTCTCGTTCGTGACGCCTTACTTCTTTCGAGTCATTTCGAACGTATGTTCTTCCATGGCCTTGTCATCCTTGAACATGACCCACGTCGAATGGACGGTGTCTTGATCGACGAACTTCAACTTGCCTTCATGCATGTGAGCATCATCTTTCGATGCGAGGTTGGTCGCACCCACAAACTCGAACACCAGCGTATCATCGTTGTCGCCCGTCTTCACTCGCATTCGAGGCTGGTTGCCCAACATGCAATAGTGGTTCAGCATGACTTTGTTGCCATCAAGGTGATAGACCGTGATCATCTCTTGCGGGCTACCTGGAAACTCTGTTTCGACAACGGCGGTTCCGCCGGCGATCACGCGGACACTCAGCGTCAATTCACCTTTGTGTTCGCCCCTGGTGGCGATCCAGTCGCCGGACAGTGACTTGATCTTGTCGAAAATCGCCACTGCCTGTTTGGCCCTCTTGCCGCCTGATCTCTTCTTCTTTCCAGAATCATCATCGGCTTTCGCAATTCCTGCGAATACGATGGCAAGCATCACGAGACTGACTGTCAATGTTCGAGTTTTCATGGGAGAAATCCTGTGGGGAGATATGATGGACAACGGAATCCTGTGGCCGTGTCCTGTTGCCCGGGCGATGAGAAACCCAGTCGATGAGAAAAACCCAGTCGACGAGAAAAACCCAGTCGACGAGAAACTTAATATTGACGAACTCAGCCGCCATTGCAAGCGTTTGCCAGCATACCGCGGAGGGGAGCGTGTCGGCCTGGTTTTCGATCGGCGGGATCGGCGATTACAATGCACAACGTGGCTGAATGCGGGCATGGTCGAACGCTTGCCAGATAGTGGCGGCAGGAAGAGCCCTGAGCAGCTACGTTACGCTACGAATAAAGAGAAAGTCCGCTTGCATTATTTGAGAGGCTGAAAACCGATGTTGCACCGCACGCTCGCTATCCTGGCCCTGACACTCTCGACCTTGCTCCCTTTTACAGGGTTATCAAAAGACTGCCGAGGTGCGGAAGTTGCGAAGGAACCGTTGCGACCCAACATTATCTACATCATGACGGACGACCTCGGCTACGGAGACCTTGGGTGTTATGGGCAGCAAGTGATCCAGACACCGAACATCGACCAGATGGCCAAGGAGGGGATGAAGTTCACAGATCACTACGCGGGGCACACGGTGTGTCGTCCATCGCGGTTGGTGCTGTGGCTTGGCCAGCACGTAGGACACACTGGTCTGACCGGCAACCGCCCTCGTAGCCTGACTTCCAAAGAGCGGACCGTTGCGCGATGCCTGCATGACGCCGGTTACGCGACAGGCGGTGTTGGCAAATGGGCGCTTGGTAATGTGGACGACCCGTCCGAAATCGACAATCCCGGTCATCCCAACCGTAACGGCTTCGACTACTGGTTTGGATACTTGAACCAGAGCATCGCCCACAATTACTATCCAACGTATTTGTGGGAGAACGACCAACAGGTTCCCTTACCCGGAAATGAAATTGGCTCCTATCCGACCGGACGCGGACGCGTGTCTTCAAAACGCGTTAGCTATTCGCATGATTTCATGACTGAAGCGGCGTTCAACTTTATTCGCCGCGAAAAGGGCAGCCCGTTTCTGCTCCACATCCACTGGACAATCCCCCACGCCAACAACGAAGGAGGGCGCGTCCACGGCGACGGAATGGAAGTCCCCGACTACGGGGTTTACGCCGACAAGGATTGGCCGAATCCCGAAAAGGGGTTTGCGGCGATGATCACCCGGATGGATGCGGATGTCGGGCGTTTGATGAAACTGCTGAAAGAACTCGGCATCGATGAGAAGACGTTAGTTGTCTTCACATCGGATAATGGACCGCACAACGAAGGCGGACACAAGCACGAGTTCTTCAATTCCAACGGCGACCTGACCGGTTTCAAGCGGTCGATGCACGAGGGTGGATATCGCGTGCCGATGATTGCGAGATGGCCGGGGAAGATCGAAGCTGGAACGTCCTCGACGCACCCGTCGGCCTTCCAGGATTTCCTCCCGACGGCGTGTGAGTTGGCAGGCGCCGAAGCACCGTCTGGAATCGATGGAATCTCCTACCTGCCAACCCTGTTAGGCAAAGCGGACATGCAGGCAAGACACGAGTATCTTTATTGCGCCAGCGGGGAAGGTGCGACGTCCGTTGGCGTACGTTTCGGAAAATGGAAACTTGTGCAGTATCGTAGCCCAAAGCCGAAGCGATCGAAGAAGAAGAAGGTAGCTGCTCAGGTTCCCAGCAAAACGAACCTCGATTGGCGCCTCTATGATCTGTCCGAAGATATCGGTGAAAAGAACAACGTTGCCGGCCAGCATCCAAGCATTGTGGCTGAGATTCTTGGACTTCTGAAACGCGACGGTCTACTGTAACGAGCACACCGTGGCCACAGGCAGTACGTCTATGGTGGCAGAACTCTTCAACTGACCAGAACACAACCAACCGGCACTACTATGACGTTTGACAAACAGACGCGTCGTGAGTTTTCGTTGCGATCCGCACAGGCACTTTCGGCAGGAAGCGTCGTCAACGCCCTCGCCGTAGCGGCTCGCGCCGAAGATCATCCGCCGAAGCCCGCGAAGACCTTTCGCCTGTGGGCTACATCAGATGCCCATGTCGGCACGGACTTACGACATCACAAACGAGAGAGCCTCGCCGATGCGATTCGCCAGAGTGAACGGGGTGGCGATCAAGGCGGCCCGCCGTTCGAGTGGGACGTAGCGCTGCACTTGGGTGATTCGTCTGGAAACCAGGGATCTCCTAAGGATGACGAAGGCCAAGAAGTTGTCCGCCAATTCGGTGCGGCGCGGCAGCATGTTCGCGAGCAATTCTATAATCTGGCTGGTAACCACGATGCCACTTTCGCGGACGAGGAAACGCAATGGTGGTTTCGCAAATGGCTCGATCCGACCGGCGAGAACACGAAGTACTCCGGAGTCGATGCAAAGAATCGGCCATACCCGGTCGAGGGAACTTGGGAACGTTACACGTTTCGCGTCGGCAACCTGCTGTTCGCCATGATGAGCGACCGCAATGACATCGGGCCACCGGTTGGTCGCGGCGCGCGCGGTGGATACCCGGCAGGTGCAGTTACCGGCGAGACCTTCGCGTGGTGGAAGTCGCTCGTTCGAAAGAATTCAGAATCGATCATTATTTCGGCCCATCACCACATGCTCAAAGAGACGACCGTGGCGTCTGGCGAGTGGGAGGGATTCAAGAAGACGAAGGACGGAAAATGGCAATCCAACTATCACGGTTACTTTCCGCAAGGCGGTCCGCAAGGCGCGTCGTACCTGTATTGGATCGACGACAAACCTGACGCGCAGGCTTTTGAGACTTACCTGACTGAGAACCCAGGTGCGATTGACTTGTGGCTTGGGGCACACACGCACACCAACCCAGACGACCGCAAAGGGGGACGCGGCCACGTGGAACGCAAATGGGAAGTCAACTTCGCGAACATCTCTGCCCTTACGAAGTGCCATGGGCATGGACATTCGACGCCGATGAGCCGCCTGTTTACGTTTACCGAAGGCAGCAACCAGGTTCGAGTGCAATGCTACTTGCACACCTCACAGTTTCAGCCACAAGGCTGGTATGTGAATGCGGAATGCGTGATCGATCTGGGAAAACCGTTTCGGATGGTAGTGTAGAGGTGATAGTCGCGCTGGCTGCTTCAGCTTCACCGATGCGGATCCGGGGCCAACGGTGGTTGCTCGCGCGCGATGGAATAGTCCCGTTCGTCGATCGGCGGATGTCCCATCGGCCCGAACGAGTCGAATTCGTCGCATTGGTCGTCTCCTGGCACAAACGTGACGTTGATGCCGGATGAAGTGACATCGCAGCGCTGAAAGCCAAAACGCGTATCAATATCAGGCCACCGATCGACCAATTGGGCGGTGTTGCCTGCGGCGCAGGTTCGAAACAGGCGAATCCCATCGACATTCTGAACCGGTCGGCCCGTATGGACGTGGCCACAAAACAAGATGTCGACGTTTGCATCGCGCAAATGTTGCCAGATACGTTGTCGGTGCGGTCCGTCGAGGGAGAAGTACCAGTTGTCATACTGGTCTGCCACGGTATTGTCCCACGCGGGCTCATCCGGCTGTTCGACGAACGGCCAATAGTGCATCATCGCCACGTGATATTCGGCCCGCGGCAGCGTCGGCAGTCGCTCAAGCAACCGCCACAATCTCACCTCATGTGGCAATCCAGAACCGGCCACTGCACCATAAAAGCCGGTGAAGCGTACATTCCGATAGAGAAACGTCCAGTGGATCGGACCGAAATACGACGCGAACAAGTCGAGCCGACTTGCCGTCATGTTCAAGTCCGGATCGTGCCAGTCCCAGTTGTTCTTGTTAAGGCTCTTGTCGCCATTTGTCGCGGCGTGCTTATTGCCGACATCCATGTTTCCCGGAATACAAAAGGAAGGAAATGGAAGCGTATCCAAGTCCTCGCGCGCTTGAAGATACTCGAACTCATGTGTCTGACCGTCGCGCGTAAAATCACCGCCATGCAAGAGAAACTCGGAATCAGTCGCTGCCATTTGACGTTTAATCGCCGCCCACCGCTGGTTGATTGCCGGTCGAAAACGATACGAGCGTGCCGTGCCCAAGTGGCTATCATTGACGTGCAAAAACGTCCAGTTTGATGGAAATGAGGGCATCGGTGGCAATCTGATATGGGTATCCAGGTTGGGTCCAAGGAATCGGGCATGCATCCAGTTTACCCGCGTGAGCACTTTCTGGCATCCTGCCAGTTCTCGCTTCCTTGAAAAAGCGATTACATTAGTATGAAGCTCGCCACTAGAGCGCATTCGGCGTAACTGTAGCGGGTATTTCGTCACATGGGACTCAGAAACAAGGCGTCGCGTACGCTACACGTCCGTGCGACTCGCACTAAACTGACAATACAAAGGTCACCTTCATGCGAAATCCCATTTGCTCAGCTCTAACCGCCGTCATTCTTATCGTGTCGATGACGGTGTTATCCGCCCACACGCCGTCGTCACACGCTGCCGAGCCGAAACAATACGACGTCGTGGTCTACGGCGGGACATCGGCCGGGATTGCAGCGGCAATCCAAGTTCGACGCATGGGTGGCAGCGTGGTCGTTCTCGAACCAACAGCACGCCTTGGCGGCCTGACGACTGGTGGGCTTGGCCAAACTGACATCGGCAACAAAGCGGCAATCGGCGGGATCGCGCGCGAGTTCTATCAGCGAGTTCGCAAGTACTACGACCAGCCGGAACATTGGACATGGCAACAGCGCGGGGAATATCGCGACGGTGGTCAGACCCGTTCCGGTAATCAGGAGGCGACAATGTGGACTTTCGAACCGTCTGCTGCGCTGACAATCATTCAAGACCTCGTCCGCGAACATGAGATTCCCGTCATGTACGAACAACGGCTGGACCGAGCCGGCAACTCGGGCTCCGGAAGACTGGCGCGTGGCATCACGAAAGACGGTCCGCGGCTCGTGTCGATCACACTGGAGAAAGACGTCAAGATACGCGGCCGAATCTTCATTGATGCGACGTATGAAGGTGACCTGATGTCCGCCTCGGGTGTCGCATACACAGTGGGCCGCGAAAGCAACACGACCTATCAGGAGACGCTCAACGGCGTCCAAACCCAGCACGCCACGTTCCATCAATTCCAACCAGGTGTCGATCCGTTCGTCGAACCGGGTAATCGCGCCAGCGGCCTGCTGCCCGGAATAGACCCGGACGGTCCGGGGCAGGAAGGCGCCGGCGATCATCGCGCGCAGGCATTTTGTTTTCGCATGTGCCTCACCGATCACCCCGAAAATCGCTTGCCCTTCACCAAACCTGTCGACCACGATCCGCAGCTCTATGAGCTGTTGTTGCGAAACTTCGAGGCGGGCGAAAAAGGGATGCCTTGGATCAATTCAGGAATGCCCAATCGCAAGACCGACACCAACAATCGAACCGCAGTCTCCACCGATTTTATTGGGCAGAATTACTCTTATGCCGAAGCAAGCTATGGAGAACGAGATCGCTTCCGCCAGCAGCACCGGACTTATCAGCAAGGCTTGATGTGGACACTGGCCAATCATCACCGGGTGCCCGAACAGATTCGCCGCGAAGTGGCTCGCTGGGGCACGTGTCGCGACGAGTTCGCACGAGCGGATGGTTGGCAAGAGCAGTTGTACGTACGCGAAGGACGGCGGATGATCGGCCCCTATGTCATGACGCAGCACAATTGCCAGGGTCGAGTCGCCGCGGAACAGTCGATCGGCCTGGCTGCGTACACGATGGATTCGCACAACGTGCAACGCTATGTCAACGCTGACGGACATGCGCGAAATGAAGGGGACGTCGAAGTAGGTGGCTTTTCACCCTATCCGATCGACTATCGTGCGCTGACGCCCAAGCAACCTGAGTGTGACAATCTACTGGTCCCAGTTTGCTTGAGTGCATCGCACATTGCCTTCGGATCAATACGGATGGAGCCGGTCTTTATGGTGCTTGGCCAATCCGCCGCGACGGCTGCGATGCAGGCGGCAAAGGCCGATGTTGCCGTGCAACAGATCGACTACGCGGCACTGCGCGATCGGTTGCGGAAAGACCGGCAGGTATTAGCCTGGACGGGCCCCGTGCGACGATCCGCGCAGACCGTCGATCCCAAGACTCTCGACGGAGTCGTCGTCGATGACGCGGCGGCCTCCAGAACCGGGTTCGAAGCCGTAAGTCAGGTAGTCGGCCCTTTTGTTGGCGTCGGCTATCGACACGATGCCAATACGAATAAGGGAAATCAATCCGCACGGTTTGCGATCACGGTTCCTCAAGCGGGTCGCTACGAAGTTAGAATCGCTTGGTCTCCAAATGGCAATCGAGCGACCAATGTTCCGGTGACAGTGCAGCACGCGGACGGCCAGCAAGTCGTCACCGTAAATCAGAGGCAGAAGCCGAAGCATGGTGCATTCGGCACCGTGGGTGTCTTTACGTTCGCGGCCGAGAAGACGGTGGTGGAAATCAGCAATGCAGGAACGGACGGACACGTGATTATTGATGCTGTGCAGCTTGTACCTCGTTGAAGCCAAGGTCAGACAAGGAGTCCAAGTGGGCGTTGGATTGATACACTAATTACAGCAGTACCAATGCTTTACGCCATTCTTGAGCTGGAACTGTGCTGCGCTTGTTCCGGCCTTTTACAATGAATCGAATGAATCATCCGAGCTAGCGTCCGCGGAATGTACCGCCGGAGATATTGGCTACAGTTCTCAAAAAAGTCGACAGATCCTGGTCAAAGTAGTTACCGAGACCGACGGTGTTGACGGGGACGTTTGGATTCTTGCGGCAGAGCGCATAAATCTTCTCGGCCACGTTGGGATCGAAGCGACCGGAATTTGCGAATGTTGGTGCCCCATCGGAGAAGAGCAGGATCGTGTCGATGCCATCGTACGCGTAGGCTGTCTCCAGCGCTTCCAGCGTATTGGTCCAACCTTCAGGCTCGACAGCCTTGAGTTGTTCCATCAGCCTGGCACGGTTCACTTCGCCATCCGGACCTTGGATATTGGACATCGTTCCATCGTTAGGGAACGTGCGAACGTCCGACGAAAAGACGATTAACACGCATTCGTCCACATCCAAGTGTCCCAACCAGGTGCTGGCAATATTCTGCGCGTCTTGCCAGCGATCGCCGCCAGCGTCCTCGCCTTTCTGTTTCATACTCCCCGAAGCATCAAACAACATGGCGACTCGTTTGAGCTTGCCATTGATGCCAACCAGTTTTCGGTTGATCGTCGTCTCGAGGGTCAGTTGGCGCTGATACCGTTGTTCAGCGCCATCGAGTTTCTGTTCCAGGCTTGCGTTTGATTTCTTCAGGCCTTGAAACAGGTCAGCCGCTCGTCGTAGTCTCGCCAGATAATCCTCGGCGCGTTTCGTCTCGTTGCCGGCCGCCTTCTCCAAAGCGGCGATCCGTTTCTGGTATTCCACTTCCGATTCTCCAACTTTGGCTGCCATGGCCGTTATCTCGGCACCAGATTCCGTAAGTTTCTTTTCCAGCGTCGCGACAATCGCGTCGAGTTTGTCGGCTTGTCCTTTGAGTCGGTCCCGCTCTTTCTCCAGTTCTCCAAGTACTTTCAGACGATCTTCCAACTGCGTCGCAAGCGCGGCCATTCGTTCATTCAGCGACTTCTTCTCATCCGCCAGATTGGTCTTATCAGTGCTCAGTGTCGTGACCTGCCGCGAAAGCGCTGACGCTCCCTTTTCCAAAGCAGCAATCCGTTTCTGGTATTCTTCTTCCGATTCCCCGGCCTTGGCTTTGATAGTCGTTATCTCGGCACTGGAATCCGTAAGTTCCTTCTTCAGTGTGGTAACAAGCGCGTCGAGCACATCAGCTTGTCCTCTGAGGCGATCACGCTCTTTCTCCAGATCCTTTTGTACTCTCAAACGATCTTCCAATCGCGTCTCGAGAGCCGCTACGTCTTCAGTCAACTCGTCCTTTTCACTGGTCACTAACCCCACGTCTTCCTTCAGTGTTTCATTCTCTTCATCGAGCACTTTGTTTTCGCCCTGCCCTCTAAGCAGTTTCCCATGCAAGAACATTGCCACGATCACGACCAGGACCATCGTAAAGAGGGTGACGTCGTTGCTGGAAATCCAACCGGCGAGACCCGCTTCGCTGTTGGTTGATGTGGCTTTTTCAAGTTGCATGACCGAGCTCCGTTAAGATGTCCCGCATGATCGAGGCGGCGTCAGTTAGGTGTGCTACATTGAATCTAACAACGAATCGTGGGTTATTCCGATACAGTTTTTTCAGGGCGACCGCGAAGCCAGCCCATGATCGGGCCTCGTGTCTGCGCCTCGCCATGTGTGGCGACCAGTTCTTCGAGGATGTCGCGAATCCGATCGGGCAAATCCGAGATCGCTTCGGCCACCGTTGCTGCCTGAGCCATCACACCGACCAGTTGTTCGACATCCATATCCAGTTTGCTGAAATTCTGAATTGCACCGACGGTGTCCTTCATGCGGAGCAGAGTTTCGTCGAGCTGTCCAAGTTGCGCCGCCGCCGGCCCCAGCGTCTCGACGAACGTCGCCAGTTGGTTAGCCGAATTCGAAAATGAATCCGAGGCTACGCGTAGATTGTGTTGCGTCGGAGCCACATCGCTCATCGTGCTGTGAAGGGCTTCGCCAGCCGACCCCATGGTCTCGACCGCTTTCTGCATGACATCGTGGGCCGGCCCCATCCGTTTACCGAGCTCGGCATGTTCCGACAACACGGCGTTGAGCCGCTGAGCGCCTTCGGTCAACGTGCCAGCGCTTTCATGGATCTTCTGGACGCTTCCGGACAACGTCTGTAAATTGGCTTCGTGCTGCGAAGTAGCTGCCGTGAACTGGCCATCCACAGCGGCGCTGAACGCATTGACGGCGGGTTCGAGCTTACCGGCTACGCTGCCAAATTCCTGAGCGACAATGTTGACGTTCTGCGAGAGTGCGGCCACCAAAGTACGAAATTCGTTCATCTGTTCAGACAGCCCGCCGACCGTTGTATAGAGCGTTTCGTGTGCGGGCAGGACACGGCTTTGCATCGTTTCATTCATCACTCCAAACATCTCGTCCTGCGCGCTGACGATGGCGTTGAGCCCCTTCGAACCGGTGCGGAGGTGCTCCGTTGATTCGCCCAGTCGCACGGCCGACTCGTTGACTTGCTCCAGTACCTGATGGTGCAACGTGGCCGCTTCGACAAAATCGTTTTCGACGGCGGTCCGGAATGCGGAGACTGAGACGTCCAGTCCCGCGACGGCACGTCGGCCGACGGGAATTAACTTTTCGAGCGCCTCGGCCATGTCGGCCGTGGTGCTGTGCAGATCGGCCAGCGATCCAGGAATGTCTTTCATTTTCCGGCCAAAGGAACTGACCGCATCGTGAAGCGACGCGCCCGCGTTTTGAAAGGAAGTGGTCGTTTCCATCAGCCGCTCGGTACTCTCGGTATGTTGTGCGGCCGAGTTGGAAATCGAATCAGCCATCTTCTCAATGGAATGGATAGCCTTGATCGTGGCTGCCTGCGTATCCAGACCGATACCGCTCCAAATGGCCGAATCGAACCAGTTGCGCGCGGCCATTCGCAAGGCCTCGGCTTTATTGCCCGCCAAGTGGAGCAAGATCTGATTGATGAAGGCCAATCCCGCACCAGCTCCAACCCCCAAGACCAAAGGCGTGACCGCGAAGAGAATACTGTCCAGCGATTCCGCGTTCTCGGGAGCTTCCAGCCACCAGAAGCCGGCGACGGTCAGGATCACTCCAAGCAACGGTGCCATGACACCCAACCGCTGTAGTGCCAAGTAGTCCGAACTGCTCGCGATCCGCGTGTCCAGTTCTTGTAGGACATCGTCGCGGGTATAGTTACCGGGAATCTCCGTTCCGCCAGGGAAGACTCTGGTGACCCATTCCGCCCAGGCAAATGATACGACGGTCCCCTCCGCTGCAACTCGGCCATCACCTCCTTTGTCCAGATGGCTTTGCAGGGAACCCAGTATGCGTCGCTGCTTGGTCATGCGCAGGATGAATCGCGTGCAAAGGAAGATCTGCGTCGCGAAAAACATGACAGCGATCAGGACAACAACGTGCCAATGACTGGTGAATAAAGGACCTATTTGAGCGAACAGCATGGCGAGCAACTCCGAAGCGGCAACTTCCAGGGCGAATTCGACGGCAATAGCACGTCCATTCCATTGTAATCAACGGTCGGAGATCACAATGGAAGGATGGGTTAGGTCGTATACTCTGAGTTAAAAACGACGTAATCCACGGTCAGATCGCTGGCCCAAAAACGCGTGCTGGCCGAGCCTTCCGCAAAAGACAACTCAACGTGCGTTTCCTGCTGTTTGCGGATCGACCTGGAGACATCGGCAGCATCAAAAGCGACAGGCTCGCCATTCTGAAATATAGCACGCCCGTTCATCGACAAGCACATCCCGGCAGGGTCGAACGGCACGCCGGCCTGGCCGGCGGCAGACACGATTCTTCCCCAGTTCGGATCGGCACCCGTGACGGCCGTCTTGACCAGCGCGCTCTCGGCAACCTGCTTGGCAATCTGGTGCGCCTCCTCACGTGTGCGGCAGCCGCTGACGTCGAGCGTGATCAGGTGCGATGCACCTTCCCCATCTGCGGGGATCATGCGGGCAAGTTCAACGCAGACTTCGTCGAGAGCCGTCTGGAACGTGGCCAAGTCGTCTTCGCCCAGCGGCACGGGCGAACTCTTGCCACTGGCAAGCAGAAGCACGGTATCGCTGGTACTCATGTGACCATCAACACTGATGGAATTAAAGCTGACATTCGTTGCCGCCTGTAGTGACGTCTGCGCATCACTCGGCGTCAGCCGAGCATCCGTCATGATCGTGGCCAAGAGAGTCGCCATGTTGGGGGCGATCATGCCGGCACCCTTGGCGATACCAGTAATCTGGATCGTCGTGCCGGCCACTTCGATCGTCCTGCCGGCCACTTTTTCATACTTGTCCGTCGTCGTGAATCCACGTGCTGCCGCGGCCAAAGCGTTTTCGTCTCTGGCCAGCCTGGCTGCGGCGGTTGTGATGCCCGTACGAACCTTTTCCATGGGCAGAAACACGCCGATGATCCCCGTAGACATGACCAACGCCTGATGTGGCGCCGCACCGCAGCTCTCCGCTGCCAAGCTGAGCATTTCCAACGAGTCCCGTTCGCCACGCTTACCAGTGCAAGTATTGGCATTGCCTGAGTTGACAACGACGACACGACAACGATCGAAAGGCGTTTTTTGCCGATTCACGGCCACCGACGAGGCGTGCACAAGATTCGTGGTGTAGACGCCTGCCGCCACGGCATCGTCGTCGCAGACGATCAGCGTCACGTCTTCACGATCAGGAGTCGACTTGATTCCGCAGGAGGCAGCCCCTAGTCGGAACCCCTGAGGAACGGCGGGTAACGGCACAGGAATCGTACTCCATACTGAGTTAAGAGGCACAGCCTCACGGGGAATTCCAATCGTCAGAAACCGGTTGTCTCGTCAAAGCCGTGCATCAGATTGAAATTCTGAACCGCGACTCCCGACGCGCCTTTGATCAAGTTGTCCGTGCAAGACAAAACGATCACTCGGCCGCCGGTGACGCGCACCGTCATGTCGCAATAATTCGTTCCGCTTACATGTTTTGTCGCGGGCAAATGATCGACAACTCGGATAAACGGTTTGCCTTCATAGTACTGGCGCATCGCGGCGAGCAAGTCTTCGGCAGCAGCTGGTTGGGCAGGTTCGGCGTACATCGTGCACAAAATACCTCGGTCCATCGGAACCAAATGGGGCGAAAACAGTACCTGGACATTTAGGTCGCAGGCCAGCGACAAGATCTGGTTGATTTCCGGCTGGTGTCGATGTTGACCGACGGCGTAGGCCGAAACGCTCTCGTTGCATTCAGGAAAGAGTGTCCCAAGTTTAGGTGAGCGACCGGCACCCGAAACACCGCTTTTCGCATCGATAATGATACTGTCCGGCTTGACGAACCCGCCGACCAACAGCGGGGCCAATCCGAGAATTGACGTACTGGTATAGCATCCAGGGTTGGCGATCAGCTGCGAGCCCGAAATCTGCTCCGCAAACAACTCGGGAAGGCCGTAAACGACGCTGCCTAGACGATCTGGATCGGGATGAGGTCCACCGTACCACCGGTCGTAGGTTTCACGGTCGCGCAGCCTATAGTCCGCACTAAAATCAATGACCTTCACGTCGTGATTTAGCAATTGCATGATCGTGGAAGCCGAAGCAGCGTGCGGTAGGCAACAGAATACGCAGTCAACTCGCGACGCAATGGACGCTGGATCAGCGTTTTCCAGGGTAATATCGAGCCTCCCGGTCAGGTGTGGATGAACCGTCGAGACGTGTGGATTCCCCTCTTGCCGGCTCGTGAGAGCTGCGATTTCGACTTCGGGATGCCGCAGCAGGATCTTCATCAGCTCCAGCGCGGTGTAGCCGGTGGCTCCGAGAATTGCGACACGAATCATAGGATGTCTGTGTTTGTCTGGGAGAGGGGGAAAGGAAGTCCAAGCGAACCTATCGGTATGCTGGTCCAATATATCGAGGCTGGGTACAGCGCCATAGGCGGCTACAGTCAGGTGGCCAGAACCTGCTGCCGGGTTCGCGGATTTCGGTCCACGGGGTGCCGGCAGCTGAAGATCGGGGTGCAGGCAGCCGGTTGATTTTGGGTAGACAGGCAACAAGCCGCATGAGCAACACGGTTTCGGAAACCGAATCACCTGATTTTGTGATGTTGCCCGGAACTGCGCTTCGCTTGTTCGCGGCCTACAAGTTCTACAAGCATGAATTGGGCGCAGTTCAACGAGCTGCAGGTGCGGCGTCAGGATAGTACGCTTTGCAGAACTGCCAGGAACTCTGCCAGCATCATGTTTGTAGCACCCCAGATGCAGTGCTGATCATGGCGAATGCAGGGGGCCTTAAAACCGACACCGCGACGTTCGATCTTAATTGCGCCCCTTGATTGTGGATCGCAAAGCTCGTCCAGACTGGGCGTGAGCAAATCGACGACCTCGTTCGCACACGGCCGAAACTCCGGTGGCGAAGTCATCGCGGCGACACATGGCGTGACAAGAAAGTTGCTGCCAAAGACATACACCGGTGAAAGTCTCCCCATGACGCACAACCCCTGACCGTCGATGCCCAGCTCCTCGTGCAGTTCACGACAAGCGGCCGCTTCAATCGACTCTCCCGACTCGATTTGACCGCCTGGAAAACTGATCTGACCACCGTGGTTGGGAAGATGATCGGGACGCAACGTCAATGGAAGTCGCCAGCGTTGGTCATCTGGGTACAGCAGGACCATGACGGCTGCGTGCCGCACGTCTTGTGCAGGAGGTCCCTGGTGTCGTCCGTAACAGAGCTCAGGCGCAAATTGGGACTGATACGCGGGACCGGGTAAGGGAGCAGCTAGACGTGCCGCAAGACGATCTGGCAATTCTAGATCAAGCGGCATTACTTCAGCGGGAAACCCACACGTCCTTCGAGGTACTGGCTTTAAGACATTCGTCTGGAAGGCCAAGACGGTACTCCAACCAGAAAATCCAGCGGATTACAACATTGACCTGTGCACAAAGCGAATTGGCGGAAAGAGCAACAACCAGCCAATGAACTATTGTCACATTTGCAAAGAAGAACCTGATACAAGCTCTCTAGGGCGACACTAAGGCGACTCGACTTCGACGTTGTTGCGAATTCTCAGCACACCCTCGATTTCTGAGACTGCGACTTGGGCAAGCTGCTTGTAGTGAAAAGTTGCCACTCGGCCCTGCAACACGAGAACCCCGTCGTCGAATTCGCACGTGATTCGGCGAATGGCGCGATAGGGGCTGAGCTGCAACCGGACGCGGGCAGTCTCCTCGACATCAACAACTGAATCGTTCCGTTTCGTCTTCAATTCGTCACCGTCCGTGAAGATCGACATGGATGCCTCCGTTACAGTTTTCCGGCTCCGCCAAACGCCGATAGTGCCCACCAAATCCCTGGGCACCTGATTCGCCGCAACATCCTACGCGAAAAAAAAACGCTTCGTTAGAAGAATCTGTGGGTGAAGTTGGGTTCCGGGAGCGCGCCGAGATTGTGATAGAGCGCGGTCTCGTAGGCTTCTTGGGTACGAAATCCGTAGGATTTTCTGGTGATCAGTTTTAGTTTGTTGTTGAA
>PVBE011965704.1_pt1 | contig 48582 bp, 33 predicted proteins | sample 1631181 | NCBI WGS metagenome assembly PVBE01 (sample SAMN08397723, study PRJNA350692) | Marine metagenome, whole genome shotgun sequencing project. | isolation source: water | place: Pacific Ocean | collected 2012-04
AACATTTGAATACATTCTTTTTAAAGTTTACCGACATTTTCGGTTTGTGGTGTTTACACTTTGGACAAAGATATAAGTGTTCTTTCCCTGTCGTGGCAGGAGATCCTAAGATGTCCGAGATAATCTTGCGCTTTTTGATTTCATTCATATTAGTATATTACACCATGAATGTCGAGTTGTCAAATTCTAATCCGTAAGAATAATCTTTTCAGTCAGAAGTCCTTGGTTGTCCTTGTTTCTTATAAGAAACTCCCCAGCACGGGCGATGACTACGGCATCGGCTTTGTCGTCCGTACCTCTTTTGTAATTCTTTCCCCCCCGAGCCATCTCGTAGCTAAAGGACGTTTTTTCTTTTTCTATTACCGATTCAATCACCATCTTTTTGCGGGCAGGGCCCTTAGTGCCTCTCGGAAAAGAAAGCCCATAAAGAGAGCGAGCAGTATTTGGGTTGATATATTCTGGAATTATCCCGAAGGCATCAAAGGATATGAAGGAGACGACACCGTTTATTTTAGCGAGTTTGATTAGGGTATCAGCCCTTGAACGCCCTGGCACAAACCTCTTCAGGGCAGTCTCAATAAAAACGTGTTCGATGCTATAGCTATTCTTTATCTCCCACAAGCGAGCGCCAACTGCTTCTGATTTTTCAAAAAAACAGTCTATCTTTGAGATGTCAAAAGCCTCTACCATAGTCAGTGCTCTTGTTTCTGGGTTTACGATGGCGATACCAATAACGCTCGTACTGATGTCTAGTCCTAATATCATATCACTAGTATATCAGATGTCAAGCTTTAGTTTAAACGTGTATCCAAGATCTGGTGTTTTTCTTACCGGATTTGCTAACTTAGCCACTGCAATCAGGTTATGGTGCTCGTCATAAATACCTACCTTACTTATGAATGTCTGTTTCACAAAATCAGCAGACTGGCTACAATACACACTCTGGGCTGTGTTCTTGATCTCAACCGTGCTATTCTCGTAGAACCCGGATGAAATATTTGCGCCTTCCACCTCTACGGTAGACCCGTACTCAGTAAATGTTGGATTTGAGCTATTATTTAGTTCGCCCTCAGGAGCGTGTGCCAACATTGTCATCGTAGGAACTATCTCTGTCCCCTTGAAGGATAAAGAGAAAAGAGAAGAGCTTGGAGGATTTGCTGTCTTGTGAGACCCAAAATAGGTCCAGGCGGGGCGTTCCTGTCCCGAACCTGCTCCGTATGTGTCTGTTACTGCCAAATCATTAGAGAGATATGAACTCCCTGTGAGAATGACAAAACCCTCATTATAGAGGACCACACCGACGACCGACCCGGAATCTCCCCCCTGTACCGCAACGAGTTCTCCGTTTTTTCTTTCGTCCCGGCAGTGGGCGACAAGGGAACCAGTATAATACCATTTCAGATCAACTGTTCCCTTTTCGATCCCCGAGCCGATCATGATCGAAGGAATGCTGACTAAATTAGCAGCATCTGTGCTGAATCCCGCATCGTATTCAAAATGGTTACTTAAGGGGCGATAATATTCAAGTGTATTCTGCAAGGCAGTAATTCGTGGCCTGGTGGCAGCATAAGCGTATAATTCAGTTTCAACAGAGGCTGTTAAGGGGTATTGACCAGTCATCACCCCGCCTGGTACCTCGGCAGAAAATGCTGCCTGATTGACCGTCTCAAGAGCCATCAGTTCGCCGCCCTTGGGGGCGAAAGGATAAATGAGTTCCCCTCCAGTTCGGTCTGAATTTATCTCGTACAAACTTATAGAGCCTTCTTCGGCGCTTTGTCCTAGGTTCCGACGATTGTTGATATATGTCTTGTCATCGTGCATGACAACTTCAAATTGAGGATGTGTCTCTAGTTGATTTACAAAGACATCATTATTTGAAAATCGATAATAATGTGTCATATCAACCCCCTAACTTTGAAGGTTGAAAACTAATAGTCCAACCTGACTCGAAGAGTGAACTCATTGCTGGGTGTCTTTTTGAGTGGCTCAGAAAGCTTGGCTGTTGCAAGCAACTCGTTGTTCGCCCCATAGAGCCCAACCGAAGTAATATAGGAAACAGGCGGATCGGTTGCGACATCTTTGACCTGAATTTTGCTCTCGCTTAGATAAGTTGGGTTGCTAGAATAGTTGAACTCGTTGGCATTTGCACGGGCAAAGTAAATCGTAGAATTTAGTTCTGTTGTATTGTTGAACGACACGTTCTTCATTCTGTGACGGACAGCGTCGCCATAGTTGATGATGGATCCACTAAGGAGAAGTGAATTAGCGGCGGTGCCGCCGACAAGTGAGCCAGAAAGGCGAGCGTTACCGGCGTTGGCGCAACTACCTGTCGCAAATATATCGGCACTCAATACGGCAATACCTGCCTGATAATATACGAGACCTACGGCATTGGTATTCTGAACACCTTCGGCGGCGTATAGAACTCCGTATTCGCCGGCAGGAGAATCTGTGTAGAAGTTTGTGGACCCAGATGCGTCTGAGAAGTTCACTGGACTCACTCCAATATCGCCAGAAATCGCACCCTCTCCTGCCAATTCTAGAGCATTGTTGGCGTTGCCCGTTACATACATGTCTAAACTGAAAGTGCCTTTCTTTATTTCATCTTTTACCAAGAGGCGACTAAAGGGCATAAAGATGCATTCGTTGAAAGTCAAAGAATCAGGACCAGTCGGAGCGCCGGGGTTTGGACAAGTGAACTTCTTGACTGAGCCTGTGGCATCATAACCAACCAGCATCTGTGCCATTTGGTTATACATATTGATCTTTTCTGTTCTCTGGACGGCATCGTCGCCGGCATCACCAGTGGAAGAGTGCATCCCTACAGTCAAATCAAAGATATGGTTTGCGGAAGAACTGAGATACGGGTAATCATATACGGATTGGAACATTCCATGTCCGTAATTCTTAATATTGTATTCTACACCCGTTTCGGTATTATTATATGTTCCCGAGACAATTGTTCCAGTAATCGGCACTGACTCATGAAGATAATTCCTAGAATTGATTATGTCCGAGTCGAGTAGAGTTTTGAATGATGTAGCCATGTTCTAATAACTTCCTTTTTTATGCGCCGGCTTTGATGAGGCGAACTGGTATATCTATGCGGTTGCCTGTTGTAAACCCCGTTATACGCACGGTTGTGTCAATGTAGTAGTGAGCGTCGGGTGCGTTGGCGGTAAGCATTCCCGCTGGTATAGTGGTCGTGCCACCAAACTTTGTGAAATAGTGATTGCTGTTTTGAACCTCTGTTGACGCTCGAAGCTTGAACATAAGACGGCTGCCGGCTGGTCCAGTTATGGGAGAACTATCATTCGTGTTGTTGTTGGCATCCCAGCCGATCTCACTGAAGTGCTCGTCGTCAGCGACCTCCGAAAGGGCGTAGCTAGCAATCCGGTCGTCGTCAACGAATGAGACCGAGGCGAGGGCGGCCTGACCCGGCGAAGGATTTGCAACCTTTATAAAACGATCATCAACTTCGATAATATATTGAGTTTCCCTAAGAGGGTTGCCCATCCCTAGACCCTCTTCCGAAGGTGCTATCTCGGTAGTGACAAGACCTTGGTCGATTGTAATAGGATGAGTCGTAGCCGCTTTGGTCGGGTCGCCGTGGACAACGCCTACTTTATTAACAATGAAAGCGGTAGATGTCGCATTATCTGCTGTGAGTAAATAAACACCGCCGTCTGCGGCAGAATTCAATGGATTATCGGATTCTACAGTCACCCTGTTCCCATGGATAGCTGTGTTTATTCGCAATGATGGCAAATAAAGGTGGTCCTGGCGAGCAATAGACATCAATTTAGATTTCATTGTTGAGGTGTTATTTGTAAACGCCTCTAGGATAGGTGTTTGTAAAATTGTTAGATCGTAGTATGCAGACCCACTTGTATGGGTTTTGTCATAGCTACCGTAATTTATTTCGTCATCACCAAAGGCAAACTTTGTAATTCTAAAACTACCATCGCCCCTTGCCAGCCTCATCCTGCCTGTGTCGGTCAATACCGCATCTAGAATAATATCTCCGCTGTTGTCCAAAAAAGCCATTTCAAACCCTCGTTTTTCTTTTGTTTGCCCGATCGGGGCTCAAGTCTCTACTAAATAGTTGCACGTTTTCTTTTATAACCTTTTGAGAACCCTAAAAGTCCTAGTCTTCGGGAGGAGGACAGGGTGCCGGGGTTGCTACATCTGCTAGTTGCTCTCGTTCTACGGTAGACAGAGTATTGGCGAATGACATATTGATATCGACCATTCGACCCGTATCTGTAGACTTTATACGCACTTTAAAAGTCTTTCCAAAAGCAGAACCTTCTCCGTCAACAAGGCCGATAGTTGTACCATCAAAAGGGGCATCGTATCCTACCTCTGAGGTCAGCAAGGATGGCTTTATTTCTAGGTACCGGACCAAAGAGGCTCGGGGGATTTCTGGTTTCTCTGCTCTTTTTGGCTCGTATGTATCAATCAGAGCATAGATCATTCCATCATTATCTACTAACTCAACACGATAAATTGGACCAGGGTTTGAGAAATAGCCGTCTGGACGCCTTGGTGACCCTCTGTCTAGCGCACGAAAAGTATAATAGTAAGGAGTGTTTGGCTTGATCGTATCTTTAAACGCAGTCTGTGTTGAATAGTCAATTAGTTTGTATGGTGTTTCCGACTCTTCAACGAATACTGAATATGGACTGATATGTTCAAGCCGCCAACGCTGGGCTCTTGAATGAGCGGGTGGACCATGTATGACCGGAGTCTTGGTTGTCCGATATACTTCTACCTTTGCCATATCGCCTTCGCCACGGAATTCTAAGCTCCCATAAGGCAAGTTAGGATTTTCATACATCAGTTGGTGTCGCCGAATTTCGGTGAAGACCGATGTGTCTCCTTCGCCCAAAGGTACCCATGGATACCCCCTTGTGCCCACACCTAGAGACTCTGTATTCTCTTCCAGATTTATGAGAACCTCATCGTTGCGACCTCGATATGGTAGAATAGTGATGTTGGGCGGGACAGGTGGTCGATCGAGAATTTTGAGGGTCGGAAGAACAAGACCGTGGAGGTTTGCCCGGACTTGGTGCCTGTGAGTCAATGCACGGGAGTTAAGCTCTTCGCTATACAAGGGAACTTCGAATATTCGGACTGAAGGAGAGTAATGAACCAAAGCATCGACCAAGGGCGGAATTCCATGAATCACGTCGTTGTTGCTCGGTGGTGGATCGTGTTGTGGAACAGAAGGGGTGGCACCACGCTCGGCTGTCGGACTTAGGCTTATTGTATCTGTCGAAGAGTGTTTATATCTATATGCCATCCCATAGACCATAACATAGGCAGATATACTATATGAATATTTTCGGTCCCGCTTAACTTGGGTGTCGATATATTTTAGCGCTTCATGTTTGCTATTGGCAATGTAAATGTTATTTGTGCTGGCGTCAATGCTGTTGGTGCCATCAACAGACCAGTGGTGTTTTTTTATCTTATAAAAAAGGGTTTCGGTAGGACAAGGGGTGCCGGCGATAGTAGAGGCAAACGAAATATGGTTTTGGTGAGAAGACAGAGCACGGTTGAGTTCTGACCGGACAGATAACATAGAGATCCGGTCCAAATAGGTATTACAGACCCCCTCTCCTTCAATCTCGTTATTCATAAGTCTTGTCATAATGTTCTCAAAGAAGGATTCGCTATTTCCATAAAAATCTATAGAAGCGATGGGTCGGTCTTCTCTAAAAGATATCATCGCTTCATCACCATCATCGTAGTCTGCCGACGAGTCGAAAACCTCGTGCTTTTGTGTCGCTGATCTGGTCTTAAGAAAATAAGAATTCCCGTGAGCGAACTGGTTTGATATCTCTTTTATTATAATTCCTTCAAGCCCACGCTTTTTAATTGAGCGCAAAAATGGACCTGGCGGTGGGGTTGTGATTTCCATATCAATATACCAGGGGTATTGTAATTTCTTTTCTTGCGCTTCGCCTTGTAAAAAGTTGGTTTTCTCTTCAGAGGTAATAGAGTTATAAGGACGAGGTACCCCTCTCGTGACCCAGCCAGGCTCTGGGCTTGAATAAGCTTCGTGTGTGAAAGAATCGAAGTTCCACCCCAGATTATCTTGAGGCGGAGTATAGAATATACTTGGTATTTTATAATCAGCAGTGCCGAGGTCTTCAGTCATTTCATCGTGGTTCTTAGAATAGAAGTTAAACTCTGGATTTAGTCTTATGTTTTGATCTTCGGAGCTAAGGATGTGGCGCATGCGCCTTCTTCCTCGATCTCTTGAGCGGTTTTCGAACCAATCGATAGGTTGACTGGCTATCCACGGCGCAGAATAGTCAAAGTCGTGATATTCATAAGTCAGACCATTTGCTATCGCAGAGTTTGCCTTGTTCCAAGACCCTTCTTGAAAAGAAGCAATGTCACTTTGCCCTGAATAGATGTGCTCATAGTGGCCCGCCTCCTGGTTTGCGTACCACCCGAGCGCATATACCGGAAGTATCCGGAGCCTTTGCTGATATACAATCCCTGATTTATTTGTCCCGTATCTAGAAGCCTCGTTGCCTTCCGCAGGTTGCTGCAACATCGGAGAGCCTTCCGGATTTCTTAGTCTATCCTCAGACGCCCTGGCAGCGGCATCGTTGGGTTCGTTGCGGTTCACTCCGCCATTAGGATCCGAGGTTATATGAATCTTGTTGCGTCGGAAAAGTCCTTCTTCTTTCCCCAATTCTAGTATAGGGTCTTTGTAGTCGGAAACAAAAGACCGAGTGATGGACCAACGGTCATCTGAATGAGTATAAACACTCGTAAGGCGGTCGCCGCCTTGAGTCATCCAAGACCCCGAAGGGCGGTGGTGACCCATTCTGATCTGACTCTTCCTCTGGTTGGGTAGTATATCTCTGTCGTTTGTTCGTCGAGCAAGCTGAAGGATGTCATTAAACTCCTCCCAGTTCATATTGTTACGCCACGTTATATCACTCATTATTTATCCTCATGTCCCGAAACCCCCAAAGTCGATATTTGATTTGGGTTCATCCTGGCCTAGGTCTATTTGCCCGGGTGTCTCGGGCTCTTCTTGCTCCAATATAAACTCTTGTTCTACAACGTCAACCTCACCTATTTTCATCATAAAATATTCATTATAGATAGGAAGCTCGAATAATTCCATTTCTTTAGTCCCGAACAAGCCTTCCGTTACTTCGTGCGAATAGGGGCGGAGGCGACACAACAATGTTTTATTTTGGTTAGCGCCGATCGCTTGCGAGGTCATGGGCTCCCAATCTGGCTGGCCTATATCTTTTTGGTTGTTAGACTTGTTCCCAAACCCTGCCAAAAACTCGACCTGTGCTGTTTGTCTATAATCTAACCACATAGCTGCAAATTTAGAGGCGTTCTTGAATGGGTCCGCTGACGGAACCTTTTCTGGACCTTCAGTCGAAACAATAACATATTTTGATTTTGGGGGGTTCCTTACCTCCTCCGAGCTTTCCGAAGCTCTTTGGAAGCGTAGGGCCGAGGAGATTGGTCCTTTTGGCTTTCCTATTACTAGATTGTTTGCTAACATTGCCTTGACCGACGGAGGAACAAGCCAGGGTCTTCTCATAATTGACTCCAAGACCCGTCCTTCCATATCTAAAGAGAGTGAATTAAAGGTCTTATCCATATATTTGGTAGACCGCTCTTTCCTCCCTTCCAGCGACATACCCGAAGCCAGAGTCATCATTAGTTTGCTCGACATTTTGGGAGGCGGTTGGCGCTGTATAAGTTCCTCTTGGGCTTCTCTCTGTTGGGCTTCCAATGCTACCCTTTGATCCCGTGTTAGATTGCGTTGTAATTCTACGCCGAAAAAATCAGTCAGTGCAGGGCGTGACATGGGGTTGACTTCTCTATCGTTTGTTCCCACATAATCGACCAGGCAACCAGTATCTCTCACGAGTCGTTCCACAATAGAAGAAAATCGTTCATCGGATGTAGGCGAGTCAATCCAAGGAAGGGTCGCAGCATATTTCTTTCCCCCCTGGTTGGCAGAAATCATTTTGTGGTCCAATAACAAAGCCATGGCTTTTGCCCGTGATTCATAATATTTGGACCCCTTCTGACTGAAGTCTAGGTTGTTGAACTGCGGCAATCCTTCTCCTACAAGATTGGGATGCCTCATTCCCGCTGGGGATAGGTAAGTGTAGTTCGAAAGCTCTGGATCTAGAAGATCTCGGATACTTTTATCTTCTATCCCGCCCAGCGCCTCCACTTCGAAATACTTATTTGATTCCGAAGCTGCACGGTCATCATAGTTGGTGTTGCTGATTTCCGTAAAAGAATTAGGATTATCTCTTGATTCGGCAGTGGCAATATAAATATACCTAAACCCCTCCTTTTCCGAGCGGTCAATGATATCATTAAAGTAATGTCGATATAGAATAGGGCGAACATCGCTGGCTTGCATATTTGTTCCACCTGTCGATCTACCGATATCGCCGGCTGGACCTATTCCTGGGAATACTTTTTTGACCTCATTCAAAACCTGGGTCCCTAGGATATCCAAGCGTTCCGACATCTCCAAGATGCCTCTGGGGTTTCTTGAGCCATAAATACTTCTTTTATAAGCCGTCACCGTATTTCCATAATTGATAACTGCGTCGTTCTGGGTCGCTAACAGGATGAGTGTTTCGGTGAGCGCCTCGGCGGCGGCGGTGAGACCGGTACCGATTTCTGATCTCAGTTCAAGATCCTCAAGTTGCGACATTGGCTTGCTGAACCTTCGAAGTTTCTGGTCATATTCTCCTATTCTATTAGAATCAACAATTCTAGAATGTAAAGACCTTAGTATGTTAGCTCGCACAAACAGTTGCTTATATGTATTGATCATGGTGTTGGGAGTATTGTCTATCATAGATATCTCAACACCATATTGAATCTTCTCGGATATATCAGACAGATCTTCTCCTGACTCGCCGGCAGCGTAAAAGACAAGACCGTTGTGACCAAGCCTCTGATCTTCGACCAAATTTCTGGGTAGAAAAACATCGTCCGAGTTGGGCGCATAAGATAGGATAGGACTAACGTCCGACGAAGGGATGCGCTTAGTGTTGTGCATGGTCCTGCGGACCAAAGTGATGGTGGTAACGCCAGAGGCGTCGGCGGCATCTGGTGTATTTAGCAAAACAGGAAAGGCGGCATTGTCTTTTAGGAACTGACGTTTGTCAAAATAAAATCCTAATTGAATGCCGCCATCTAGGGCAAAAGAACTCCACAAATCCGAAAAGTAAGATTCTTGAGTCCTAATAGTCTTAGAAGCCCCAGAATCTTCCACTGACCTGAGTGTTGCTGTGCCTAATAAAGTTTCAAAGTTAGACAAATCAAGCTGTGGTCTTTGCTCTGTTAGGCGTGCAATCGTTCGTAAATCCTGGACCCGTTTATCTGATACCGAACCTCCCGTGATAACAGATACTGACTCGACACTAGGTACAGTAATTTTGGCACCGGTAGGACCTTGTGTCGTTCGTTTACCTAATGTGAAAGTATAATTAGGCATCCTCAAGCTCCGCAAGTATCGAATCTAGGTCCACATATAAGTAGGCATAATAAGAAAGATGTTCATCAATCATAGAAGAAGTGAGAGCCTGGTCACCATCGTCGGTGTGATGACCGAACATAACTGAAGCGAGTTGTGCTTGAGTTGTTCGGTACCCGTCGTTGTCGGTACTGTTAGAAATTGCGACGATATTGTCAGCTAGTGGGACATCATATATCGTCAAGTATCCACGCAGGTCTTCAGGGTGGCGATTATTGCCTGGGTATCCTTGGATAAAGTAACTGTGTTGATCTTGAAGCCGCTGCGGACCAAATATGTGCCACAAAAGATTGAACTGCTGGCGCAGGCTTGCTCCAACCAGATAAGACCCCCTCCTGTGGGATCTGGCGACTCCGGTACCAAGTCGAGGCAATTGTCTGGCGAGCCTCTCTGCCTGCTGCCATGTGCTGAACTGTGCGTAGTCTTCCCATCCCAGTATTTTATCGTTTCGGGTCATTGTAGCTAGCAAGGGTGCATGGCTCTCTGCCATCATATCTAGAGCCCCACTATCAACAATAGTTTTTAGACCTCCCGAGACAAATTTACTCACAGCGGCATCACGGCATTGCAACACTCTAAGACGGAGAAAGCGCTTCATATTCTCGTCATCGAACCAACTTGTCCTGTTTGAGTTTTCGACCCTATGATTCAGGTTCATATCTAATTGTACTTGAACGGGTTCATTCTCGCCGTTCATAGCATGAATGGTTATCTCCGATATTTCAACTCTTGGGAGTGTTTCGCCCGGAACTGCGCAGTCTTCTCTCGTAGTATCAGTCATCGCAGGCATCTCCAACATCTTCGTCGCCTACTCTAGGCTGATAAAGAGGGTTCGGTTCGGTTGGGAAAGTAAGTTCCTCTATCTCTGAATCTGATTTGAACGACATATAGAATTCGACGTGATCTGAATTGAGGACTGGGAATTCTTCCTCTATCTGCTCTTCTGCTGTGGCAAAAGCGTGATAAGTCGGGTCCGTCTCGGTCTGCCCAAGTGCTCGTTTTTCTCCGTCGCTGCCGAGTGAGGCAAATTTCAGCTTCCGCAATTCTTCTTTGATACTAGGGTCGGCGATGCGGGCGAGAGCATTTTCCACTTCATAGACTTCAATCTCAAAGTTCTCGTCTCTTTTGAATACTGTGTTTAGTTCTTCTACTGCCAGCAGTAATCTTGGAGATTCCTTCAGTGTTTTGATTGTGTCTTCGCCCTCTCCTGTCTCATATTCACAAGTTAGTTCAACGTTGAGTTGTGGAACGTTCAGACCTCTGCCCTCGTATCTTTTATATGTTACCGAGACTCCGGCGTTTGTTGAACCACTCGCCATTACAATCGAGTCCAGAATAGGGCGGATGCTCCAAGCAGGGGCAGCCTCTTTCCAAGAGTCAGATGTCCCCAAAGGAGAACTGTAGGCAAAGTTCGCAGTCTTGGTAGAATTGGCTTCTGAGTCATTTAGCGCAGCCTTTGAATCTGCCAAGCCATAAGACAAGTTAGATTTGAGTCTAGGGGTGGCGCTGATTCTCGTCAGGTTCTCGTTTTGTGAACCGCTTACCACGGCAGCGTGACCACCATCATAAAGAATATCGTCATCATAGAATGAGTAATGGGCGGGTCGGAACTTGCCCTGGGAGAGTAGGAACTTCCCATGCTGAGTCAGTTCAAGAGAAATGACTTCTTCTTTTTTATTGAAAAATATAGCCATTATTCATCTTCCCCAAAATCGCTAATCCCATCTTCACTAATGATCTTCACATCGGGGCGGAACTTTGTCCGAGAGGTCATCTTGCCAAGCTCAACGAGCGAGAAGTAATCATAAGGCCAGTTGTATGATTTCTCTCTACTTTCATAGGCAGCCTGTCCGGTTGATCTGGATTCTCCTGTAGAAAGTTCATACATCATATCATAATAAGAAGTTGGCGCACGCTTTTTAGTCTTGAAGATCATCCAGCGGATTTCTGGTTCGAATCCTGGGTGTCCATTCTGCTCATTGCCATTAGCGAAGTTGATTCGGCGGGAGACATCCATAATATCTTTAAGGCGGTGATCGATGCGTCTGACGACCTGTTCTAGATCGTGGTCATTATTTTCATTACGAAGCGGCATAGCATGGTCTATTGAAATGACTTCAAACTCAGCCCTCTTCGAAACATCCGGAAGTACGCCCTGCCATATATCAGCAAGATCTTGTCTTGTCAAGGTCGTCGTAAACTCAAACAAATACATTGCGATGGCTTGTTTAGCGGCAGGTGCGTTGAAAAGATCTACATCAAGAGCTTGGCCTGGATATTCGTCCGGAGTCAATCCTGCGAGAAGTGTCTCTAGACCTGGAGGAAGGTTGTATTTGTGGAAAGAATTTCTAAACTTTCTAAGCTCTGGTCCTAATTGTTGCGTTGACCCTATTTCGATAAACCTAGATTCGCCGTCCTTTATATAATATGGTATTGCGATGACCGCTTCGTTTATTTCTTTTGTTGCCGCCATTTTACCAAGCTTCTTCTTGTTGTCTTCGCCGACTTGCTCAAAGTTTACTAAGGAAGCCAAAGAAGCAATGTCGGCCTCCGGGATGCTGCCAAGTTTTGGAATATTAGTAATAGCACCCTTCATTGTGTTGGAAGATTCAGATGAACCAGACAAAATGCGATCTGTGTGTTCATATTCTATATCTCTTAGGAAAAGATAAACCCCTTCAGGGGCGTTTGGTGAATCTGAGGGCATAATACCATACTGGTGCCACATCCCTTGAGTCTCCTCTTTAAATGTTCCTGGTTCGATACTCGAACTGAAATTGTAGGGCAAATCTCCGTCTTTCGGAAAATCAAGAATTGGACATTCCCAGCGAGGAGCGATTACCCAGCGGTCTGACTGCCTTGTTGTGACGCCTGGCGCTGTTGCAAAGTTATTATCAATCACGACGCTGGCGTCGATGTCCATTCTGTTAAGCCAGGCACGGTTCCAACCATATTCTGGACTTTCTATCCCTCCGTCCAGGCTGTTTGGATGGTGGAAGTCATATTGGTAGCTATTTGCGTTTACATGCTGTACACTTACGTTCTCTAAAATCTCATTCAGAGTGTAGGTTTCTTTATCCGGGACAAACACCAGTCTTGCAATTGATTCCCCATAATAATATGGGGGCGTGAAAGGTGCGAATTCGCCTCGATGGAGCGGCCAAGCCTGCCCCTCTGGTCTACCGGCGGCGGTTGCGTTGGCGGATGGAGGAGTGAGACCGTCCCAGCCATCAGAGCCGGTCGCCGTGGGTGGTCCAAATGCATAGGGGTTGCTATACATATTAAAGTTGTCGGTCTTTTTCATGACCACTTCCATGGCGTATACCTTTCTTGGGTCAACAGTAATATTGTTTGCGTCCTCTGGGCGAGCAACAAAACTCGTCATTGATTCACCTTCCAAGAAAAAATCTGGTGTGGCAGCTAGAAAATTACTCATTGCCTTCTTGTAGAGGTTGTTGCCGGGTGCGCCTAATGCGCCGGTAACGCCCGGTGCCATAAGGTAATAGTTTACATCAGCAACACATAATTCTTTATCAAATGCCGACCCAATATATTTTTCTGGCTCTAATATCCCCTCAAATGGCATACGAGACGGCCAGTACATCTTTTGTCCGTCCGAATCGCTATACGAAGTTGGTAAGGCTGATCCCGAGGCTTGAGCACCGAAGAGGCAACCTTTGAGGGGTTCGCCAATGAATTTTCCTCGTGGGTCGCCATATTCTGCGCTAAGCGTAAATACTCCACCCCACTGAGTGTCTGAAAGGTCGTGGTTAGTAGTAGAATCATAAATCCTAGAAGGAAAGTCAACAGCGATACCAGACTTGATAGAGTTATATAATATCCCTGGTGCAAAAAATGGAGTAAGGATAGATTGCCAGCCAGCTAGACGACCTGCCTCTTTTGTTTCTGTTATATCTACACTGCCACCTTCATTAGCGGCGGCTGAAAACATCTCGCTCGTCAAATCAAAAGTAATATCTGCCGTTGGAGCATATGATCCGGAAAACAAAGAAGCCATCTGTGTTGTTCTAAGGACCGGATAAAGCCCCTCGTATGGCAATAATTTCTTGTATGCCTCAATTTTCAGCCCAAAATCTGTTGGAACATTATTCGAAGCAAAGTCATCAATCATAAACTTTTTCAGTTGTTTGTGTAAATCTGCATGAGCATATTTTGACATAAATCCTGTTTGGGAACTATTCTCCACACCGCCTTGAGAGCCAGTCAAAGTAAGAAGTCCATCATTGAAATTTCTTAAATTTTCTTGTGAGGCAATATGTTCCGAAACCCTGTACTCAGGGATTGTCCCAAAATCTGGTGCAATCTTTCTAAGGTCTTTGGCAAAATCCCCATAGACACCAAACATCGGAGTAGATGATGGGGCGAGTTCACCACGGTCACTTCCGTCAACGTATTTTCTCTTAGTATCTACCTTCCAGGCTGGTCTTGATGGTGAGCCGCCAGGAGAATATGGATGGACAGAAGAAGTTAAAAACTTACCTGCGATGCCCGATGTATAGACAGTCTCCCCTCTGGAGTTAAATGTTCCAAACACAGAAGGTGGGGGCACCCTTTTGACAGTTGGTACTTGATAGATATATTGAGGCATCGATGGAAAAGTAGATCTCCATTCCGAAGTATCAGTAGCTAGAATTGGAACCTGAAAGAATAAGGGATTTATACATCCCGAGAGTTCTGTTCCCTGATTGGCTCCTGGCCAGACCGCCAAACCCGATTCTGGATGTCCAAACCATCCGGCGAAACCTGAATACCAACGTTGTGCCATTAGTTCACCGGCACCCCACCCTTGAACTAGGAACAGGTCGCTCTCGGCTAACCCATCAGAACCCGCTGTAGCCATGTGCCCAGCATAAGCAAACGAATCCATAGGCCACACGGAGGTAAGACCATAGTTGTGACCAAGTTTGGTTACCGGGTCCTTATATATCTCTTCTGGGTCCATACCTAGCGATAGTTGGGTCTCTGACTGTGATGTTCTAAATATTGCTTGCTGCCGCCAAGTTGGTGTCCATCCTTGACTATTCAACAAGCCGTGTTCTATTCGATCGCCAGGGCGGTTATTGAAGCGAACCTGATGATAAGCTTTCATTGTTATTGAACCGGAATAAGAAGAGCTTCCGGCCACACCAGCATAATTGTTCCACCCATTTATAGTGGAGTACCCATCAGATGTTTCACTCAGTGAATCTTTCCAATATGCCCCCACGCCGAACGATTGTCTTGCTCGGGTAGTTGAAGAGTATGTATTCTCCTCTTTTGGGTACAAAGTTTCAACATAGACGAGTTCTTTGAATTTGTCTATGCCGGTAAGTTCTGAAGGAGTTCCTTCTCTTCTGTGCCTTGAAATTACATCATATGGTTTGATAACATCTAATTTTCTTTGGTGCCGGATACTTGAGCCGTTGAGGGTGTCAAGTGCTTCGTTTGCAAATGAGGCATGCTCGTTTCCATAAGAATGAATCAAAGTGACATCGTAGGGATCTGAGACATTTGGGTCGTCGTCCGGAGTAGACTCTTTTGATCGAATTGTGATTACGATTGGCTTGTGACCGGTCGTTACGACAGGTTCGGTATAATCTGTTGAAGTGCGGACACCTTGTGAATTTATCTGGTGTTTAGTGTAGGTGTTATTTTGGCGTATGATTTTAGCTTGATTGGTTTCTCCTACACGCAACTGTTTGAATACTGGGAAGTTCTGCCATTTCTGCCACTTGAAGCGAATTTTTCCATCGACCCAATGAACTCCGTGGTCATCATCATCATGGCTTGCAACGCCACCCGGCCCAAACTGATTCGACCCCGTTGGCAATTCAACATTTTCTGGCATCCGTGAGCCGCTGGCGATATATTGGTTATAGAGAGAGACGTTACCTTGTTGTCCTTCTTGGGCTTGAGAATTTTGAGTGTGCCATAAGGGACCATCAGTCGAAGCGCCGGCTATAATGTCATTGAACCAAGAGTATCTGTCCGCTGAAGGAACGGGTCTCGTGACGAATTCGTTATCTGAAATGCTACCGGTAATTGAATCATCAGCAGTTGGATGCTTTATCAATCGTTTCGTTGTGTTTCTTTGCGTCTTATGGAACGATGCGATCGGGATTCCGATTGAACCTGCATTGAGATCGGCGAGAGTATAAGATCCAGACACGAGAAGATCGTTGCCGATCTCTGCTGTCAAGCCTCCCCAACCACACCGAGTCCTCAAAAGAGAGTTGAGGGGCTGACGGACAACTTGGTTTCTAAAGGGAAGGGCGTTGTTCGGAGCATATTGCTGTGAATGTAGGTCCATAAATGCAGGAGTGTTTACATCGACCCCACCAGGAGCAGAGAATTGTTCAACTATAACAGTCTTGTTGGCAGATCTTTGCGGGATCGTGTAATCAACTGCACCGGCGATGTATGGGCTTGGCTGACTTGTTATGTTATAGTTCGATGGGTTCTTGCGAAGATCCAAATTGTTGATAGACCGGTCACTGGTCTGGACAATTTCATAATTCTTTGTAAAGTTGCCGAGAACTCTCACATCTCCAGCAATATCTTCATTTGTTACCGATTGGATGTTCCTGATATTTACTGGTCTCTTGGCAACACCGTCACGATAGTAGCGACCTTGTGGGACCTCCCTGTCCAATATTTTCCACCCAAACGGACGAGATGCAGGATTGTGTGCTCCCATCAGAGTGAGGGTGCCGCCAGAGCCGGTTAATAAGAAGCCTTCGGGACGAAGATCGCTGTCTTGTTCTAGCGGATTAGCGTGGCGGTATTGTAGACCGCCGACATGTCGCTCAGTGAATGGACCCTGCATCGACACTTCATAATTTGGAGGCGTTGAATCTTCGTGTAAATTGGTGATATCTACCCCATCTAGACCCGCACCATCAAGTAGGTTTCTATAGCCCGTTGTAACGCTTGAACTATGGGCGCTAAATGGCGCAACTCGGCGACCATTGAACCCTTGTCCGTCTATGCTTGCCCTAAAACCTAGGCGCTTTTTAATAATGAGGTCTTGGTCATCATGACAATCAACAGGCAGGTCAAACTGATCATATACGGCGCTGTTTGCAGTATGGATGCGCAGTTTATTATATTCTGCCGCACCATAGGTTTTCATTAGATCAATACCAGCAAAGCGGTATGGGGCAGTTAGAGAGCGCTCCAACTCACCCAGAGAGGCCGAATGGATCATTCTGCGGGTGTGAATTTCCGGCTCCGTGAGACCCTCCGACAAGGAGCCATCTTGACGCTCTGCCAAATCCTTCCACCATTGACAATTACGACGCTGGTCTTCAGCGTTTGCTCCTAGGGGTGCATGTAAATGTTTCCAGTTCTGCATCAAGCGGTTGACACCCTGTATCCCGCTTTCTAGAACTGGCAAGCGATACTTAAGATGCTGATATTTGTGAGCATATTTATTACGCTCCAATATATGACTCTCAACAATATTTCGAATATCTTCCGGAACTCCAGCAGATGCAGGAAATAGCTGTTCAATCATCTGCCCTAGGGCGGCGTCAATCCACTTATAATATTCAACATATTTATCTAGGTCTGGCGTGTTGCCGATTCGGCGGAAGAATATCTCTCGCAACTTCCCTATGTCCTTATAATCTTGGCGATAGCGGTTGACGGGCTCGCCGATTAGATTATTAAAGTCGTCTATAGAAGCAAAGAAGCCAAGCATTCTCCTAGAGATTGAATCATACATGCTCTTTTCGACGGCAAAGATATATTTGATTGGTCGGCTGTCGATTGTGAAAGCATTATCATCTTGTGATAACACGTTAATCATATCAGAACTATAAATCTGTTCTGGTAATTGTTGACGTTCGGTATAAAGATATTCTTTTCGTACCGGAGTATCTGATGCTAAGAAAAAGTCACCTCGACCTGTGTGCTGGCGAGAGATGATTTCATTCAATTCTGGGCTTGCATAGTTTGCTTCAACAATACTTGTGTCGGCGGAACCGGATGAATAGTCAGAAACAACAAATTGACCCGAGACATCTGCTGCGGCGACTTGTGCAAAGTCCCAATTCATTGCTAGAGACTCTATTGCTGGGACATAGTGCGATGCAGAAGCAGGGAACAAGTACTCATTCCGATATGGGTGAAGTTGTCCGTAGCTATCCACGTCTCTTGCGTGAAGATCGACAACTTCCGGCTGTAAGTAGGATTGCCAGTAGCGAATACTTGAGGCACGAATATCTGAAGCACACAACAGACCACCATTGAAATCAGTTCGGTGAGCACCTACATATATTCTTTTTGTAGAAGAAATAGTCGCAGAACCCTTGGTATCTGTAAATTCTGCTGTTGCCGTAAATGAATTTTGTTTTATGCCGAGTGAGTAATTTGTTCCATATAGTTCGACAGTATAGTTCGGAAACTCAGATACATTAGGATACCCCGTAGGGCGAACAGATAGCGACAGGTTCCAGCGGTTATTGTCGTAGACCTCTGAAAAGACAGGACTTGCACATATCTCGTTGCCTGCTCGGTCAATGACAACGAATGTCACGTTCTTTGATGCTTTATCTGTTTCGACCTCCGAAAAGCCTTCTGCTTTGCGAACAGCATAAACTTGTAAACCATAATCACTTATGGCTGGTGCCCATGTTAGAACTGTTGAGGTTGGTATTTCGTTCGCTGGTGTATGGAAGCCGAACAAAGAAGAAGATACGGTTGCTAGCTCACGGTAGTTTATATGATTGATATCTGGGCGTTGTGGGAACAGAAAGTCGCCCTCGATCGAGAAGGCAAAATCCTCTAGCTTCCCAGAGCCAGTGATCAGTCCTCGTGAGTTAGGGTTTGAAGAATCATAATATTGGTAAACAGAGGCTGCCGTATCTAGTTCTCTTCTTAGGCCCGAAAAATCAACAAACTTCTTCTCGCTGGTCGTAGGACGATACGTTGTTTCTAACTTGTATTTTGTGTTGTCAGCATAAGTTGATAGAGATAACACATCATCATCAATGCCGAAGCACCGAATAAGATTACGGAATGACTTCTCTGTCCCCTTCGCTTTGTAGATATAGGAAAGATTATTATAAATGTTCTTATAAATAAGATTCTTGACATCTGATATGTCTTGTTCAAAAAGAGCATCTTCTGATCGGTTCAGCATTCTTGTCAGTAGTGGTGCGTTTTCAAACAGTTCTGGTATTTCTAGTCCTAGCGACTCAACCAACAATTCATTATAGGGGAATGGCTTATTACTTCCCGAAGAGTACGATACTTCTTTTATCTTCGCAAAGTGTCCAATTTGAGCGTGGAGCGTATCGAACTGGCTGGCCATAACTTGTGTTAGTTGTTGCAGGTGCTTGCCTGTCGATTCATCTTCCTCGGCTATCCAAGAGGGCATAGCATGAGTCAGGCTGGTGTGGTTATTCCAATCGTACTGTGAGCCGGAGGAAACATACCTTGTTTTGGCAGTAAGGTAATCTGGGTGGTTTGTGTATATTATTGGAGATTCTTCTTCTGTAAACCCTAGCGACATTTCTGTAACTGCCGAACCAGTGCTCCTAGATTGAGCCTCGAACCCTTCCCAGGTGCCGTTGGCAATGCGACCCGAACAGTCTAATATTGTCCTGTCTTGTGAATCATATCCCGTGATACCTTCGTTGAAACGATAATATACACCCAAGTCGCTATTGAGGCTAGAACTATTTGTTGCCCCGTGTGTTTGGTCAAACCAAAACCTGCCGATATCAGTACCTGTCCTTTTCGTTTTCCAAAACCGGAACTCGTCTAGTGAGGCTGACAATTTACCGTAGCCGGCGGGGGCGGTGGATGCCCCGACATCATCAGTGGCCGGGACCTCCTCTGTAGCGACAAGTGCGCCGAGGGCACCATAGACGCCATAAACCTTATCAATGGCAGAACCCGTGACAACTTGGTCGGAGACGCAAACACCATTCTGATACAAATCTATTTCTAAGCCTGCTCCTGAACCAGTAGCGATAGCAAAAGCATAATGATTCCAACTGCTGCCGGATAAGGTCAGTCCCCCATTCGCCGGGACACTTGCCGCCGTGACACCTTGAGACCCTGAACGGTAGGTAACCATAAAGCGGTCTCTGGATTCGGCGTGAATCTCAACTCGAAATCGACCTTCGGTTAAACCAGACTCGTTGTTCCAAATGTCAAGAATAACTTCTTTAGGGGAAGATATTCCAATGTCGAAAGCCTCTTTTTTCAGGAAGAACTCAACAGTTGATCCGTCAGGTCCACCAAAATCAAGATTACTTGTTCTTCCCGTGTCTGTAGAATAAAGTGATCCTACTTGTGCGGAACCGTTGAATCTAATATATTCTTCTGATGCTGAATGATATCCACTGTCGTGTGAAGCCTTTGTGCCATAGTTGCGACCAATTGTGATATATCCTGTTGATTTTGGATAGATCTTATTGAAAATATCGTTTTCTAGGAGAGTAAGGCTGTTCCTGAATTTAAGTTTCTCTTTACTCGAACCATCATAAGGATAGTTGGATGCGATATTCGTAAATGCGTCCTCATAATAACGCTCAGCGGAGCCATACTTTACGAATTCTTCTGGATTTAAGTAATCAACATGGGGTTCTACTCTTTGGCGCTTTTTATTAAGTTCTTCGTAATGAGCTTGTGATTCGACCCCCTCAGAGAGAGTCTCCAAGGAACCCTTTGATGTGGCTGTAGTAGCACGCTTGCCTTGTTGATGCTTTTCGAATAACTTCTTAATGCTCATTTAGGCCTACTCTTCGGTTTTATCGACCCGGAATCTGAATACTTCCGGCTGTTCTTTATATGTTCCTTGTAGATAGTAAGCTACTCTAATTCCATAGGCATAGCCAGGCTCTAGTAGTGACATATCAATATCAAAATAACTTCCGCTCATATCGTAAGACATCCGAGTGTGATTGCGTGAAGGGGCGACAGAGCCAGTGCCGTAGGGGATTACATTCAGATTGTCTCTTATCCGTGATATCCGATAGAACGCATCCTCGATGACGCTGGGTTTTGCCTTTGCTGTTGCTTTAGTATATACTGTGGGCTGCCAGTTCTTTTCTCTTGTGAAAACCCTTAGTCTGGGTGCTTCTTCTTTCGTATAAGAATCTTTAAGGTTTGTTACTTTTGTGACATAAGATACTGGTTCATCATGACCTGCTGCCGATAAGGTCTGTGGCTCGAACGATCCCACATAAAAATCATCAGAGCCCTTAAACCATTTGTCATATAGAACTGAGGAGGTAGCAGTACAAGCAAAAGAGGCAGTGTAGACGCCGGCAACCAGATTGTTGTGCTCTACAAGAAGACCTCCTGTTACAACAGTATCTAAAGGTGAGGCGTCGGGGCTCTGATTTATGATATTCTCGGGGTTTCCGTCGGGGTCCCCATCGGCATCGGTTTGTGAATATACGCTTACATATATATCTCCATCGCCGACACTAGGGATGTTCTTTAGCTCCCCACGGACCCTGTTATATAAATATAGTGTGTTGATATTATCACTTTCTGTCGCCAAAGATGAACTTATATAGAAGTTCGATCGATTGTCCTTGCGGCTAGAGTCCCAACGAGCTTCTAAGACTGGTTTATTGAAGAAGAATTCTGTTCCCCGACCGAAGAAGCGTTTCGTAAAGAGCGAGCCGTTTGAACCTGAGAGCGAGGCATCTGTGTGACGCAGCATCACACCATGGTTCGCTTTAGTATTGTCGATCCACTGCCCAACCAGTGTTGTTATATCTACCTCAACATTCTCGGTCCCCTTATCGAAGGATACGGTCGAGGTTGCAGAGTTATGATAGTCCCCGCCTGAATCTGTCCAAGCGACGCCGTTCTCTGCCATCTCCCAATTTGCTTGTCCAATGTCCGAGTAGGCATCCATATCGAGCCCGGTGCCTTCGTTCCAGTTCTTAGAGATCGGCACAATGTCGAGCGTAAAATTGGAAGGAAGGGTTTCGGCATGCGGTGCATTATATAATTTCAAGATATAACTGACGCTGCCAGAAGGAACAACGCCGTTGGTACGATCTGTCATCAAATCCGTAATTGGGAATTTCAGAAGTATACGAGCCTCTTCCACGTTAGTTGCGCCGATTGCTGCCGATGTTTGACCATGGATAACAAATGTTTCTAGGATATCAGATGCACCCATGTTCGAGCCGGTGCCACGAGTGGAGAGATCTGGTTCGAAAGCGTTGGTAATTGTTGTGTCAGCAGTTGCGACGTATCTTTTGATTCCCATTATTTTACAACTCCTACAAAGTCGGCGTCTGGATATCGGAACTCAAAGATAATATCTTCATCCGCCTTTATATATCTTCCGTCCGAAGACATACTAGTCTCTACATCAAAGCTAGAACTGGTATATGTTGGTCCAGTCTTCTTCACGATTTCTACCTTTGTCGTGTCCACTACTCCGGGAACCGAATTTAGTATCTTGTACACTTGTGAAATATAGAATGCTTCTGATATATTTCTTGGTATATCTAAGTTTGTTTTTAGTGCCGAGATACAATTGACCAGAACATCGTGTTTGTTTGCAGTCAAATAAGAAACAACTTCGAAATTGATTCCTAAATTGACAACTCTGCCGTCTAAGATATCAACTGTGTCGTTGATCATTTTATATCCCGAGAGCCAGGTCTTCAAGTTGTTTTTGAGTTGCTGATTTGCTGCGGCAAAGAATCCATCAATATTCTCGCCTAGAACGTAAAGATTTAAGTTTCTTTTGAACGAATCCTTATCCTGAACAATGATAACTCTTTTTACTTTCCCGAACCGTGAAGGCATACGATAAGACAAATTCTCATAATCCTGCTTGGTAACCGCACGATTCTGGGTTGCGAATGTGGAATAAGCTCTCACTCGGATCTCGTCAGGAGTCATAAACCCGATATCGCCAGTGATTGGCTCTTCATTCGTTGTCTCAAGTGTGTTGCGAATGAATGCCATCTCTGTGCCAGACAGGTCTTTTGGGTTCTCAAAGGCCAATATAGCGCCTTGTGCTTCGGTGACCGTGCCCACACCAGAGTTCACATTACCAAGGGTGTTTGAGCGGTAAGTTATTGTAAGTGTTGTGTTTACCGGAGCTACCCCTAGCTTGTCGGACTTGACGAGGTTAGTGGGGTCAAAAGTCGTCGCCGTTATGTGAGTTCGACCGTGTTGATCAAGTACTACGTCGGCGGGGTCCGCCAAGACTGTGCTTGTAATATTTTCTTCGGTACCTGCGCCGAAAGTAAGTACTGCTCCGGCGAAGGTGTCGAAATCAACCGTAAATCGTCTCGGAACAGAACGGGCACGCATAATATAGGGTACAACATCTTTTGAAGAATCATAATTTGGTACTTCATCATAAATCACATCCTGGGTCAGGTGGTCTACTTCAAAGTAATCATTCCCGCTTGAGTCGGTAACAGAAATAATTTCAGTTATGTTTTCTCCTGATAGCCTCACGGAGTTGAATCGCTGGTAGTTCCCAACAGAGATCGTTTCGCTATTTAACTCTCCTGATACTATCTGCCCAAATGCTTTGACTGCAAAGTAAGTTGGGACACCGGTCGTCTCATTGACCCGCCCCACGACGACTTCAAGATTCGGATTATTGAAGTTAACAGATTCTGTCAAAGTATAAGAGATACCACCCGACGAGGTGAAGGAGGAGCCTCTTTGAAGGATTGGTAGATATTTGGTATCTGGTCCTTGACCTCTCGCCTTAGAAGGGATGAGAAGATAAATCGAAACTATGCCCGTAGAGGCAGCAGCGCCGGCATGACGATAGCCCATTTGTCTTGCCATCCGGAGGATATTGCCATATTCTAGAGCCGTGTCCATGAAGCTTTCGTTGGTCTGATAATCAAGATAAAAAGATAGCTGGTCGCCGACATAGGCCACCATATCCATCATCAGTGACCCAAACGAAGCTTCGTTGAAATCTTTATAAGAATCTCCATAATACCGTTTGGCATAATCCACCAAAGCAGACTTGATAGAGGTGAAGTCTCTATCTGTATATGAAACAATGCGCTTTTTTACCATCTTATGTGTGACCCCGCTTCTGCTTAACTAGTCTACTATGTGAGTTATATGAAGGACATCTTGCTCATCTAAAGAGCCAAGATTGAAGTGTATAGAAACTTGTACTTGAGGTCCTCTGGCAGATATGGCGATATTGTCTAGCCCGAGGAACGGCATGTACTTCTTGACCTGTTGTCGAATCCGTATTTTGATTTTATCATATGTTACCGGATGAATAGGCTCGAAAAGGAGTCTTTTTAGTCCAACGCCAAAGTCGGCATCCATGATTCTTTCGCCTGGTTCTGTGAGCATCAGGTTCTTGAGGTTCTGTCTTACTACCTCTTTTAGGTTTTTGTTTAATAGGAAAGGTCCGTCTACCTCATCATAGGAAAGGGGAAGCTTTACTGAAATTCCTTCTTTTGACATATCTTATTCCTCCGTGGCTATATAGGCGTCTATGAGACTCATGATGACGACTTTTCGAGCAACCAAATCCGCAAGTTGTGTACTAAATTCTTCTTGTGTCCTATCATACCTTTGAAGAGTTCGAGTGTAAGTGCGCTGAGTTCTCCCGCCGTTTCTCCCGCCGCTCCAAATCCACAACTTGGAGTTCGGCGGCTCTATATTGTGATCCCAAGCTCGTTTGATATCATTTAGTCCTCCAAGGTAGATTTGACCCGTCCTGAACGTCGCCTCTTCCATTTCTATGGTTGTTCGTGATAATTTATTATCATCAGGCATAACCCTCAACAGATCAGATATGATGTCCTCTACATCTGTCTCCATTTGTCCGATTATATCATCTATCCCTTGAAAGGTCGTGAGTGTTCGCCGTGTTCTTTCTTCTGCGTTTTCACGCAGTCTGTTCAGGACAGCATAGATACCAGTTTGGTAGTCGGTTATCAAATTGAGGTTGAGGCGATTCCCCAGACCGAGGGCGTGTTCTGAACCCACCATTGCCCGGTCGAGTTCGTTGGCTGGCTCTTCTTGTGTTCTCAGCAAATGTCTCTGAAGATCAACTATAATGTCTCTTCTTGAATGACGGGATAAAGCCAATAATCCGTCTCTGTTTCTAAAGAGGGGGTTTGTTGGTTGTGGGTCAATCCCGCCGTCACTAGGTGGTCGAGTGAGATGAACGAGACCGTCTGCAAAAGCAGCACTGTCGCTCCAGCCGCCATATAAATGACCTTTCCATGGAAGATAATATCCCCAATGCTCGCCGGCACCGTTGCCGGTGAAGTAATCCAATTGGTCTCCCTCTAGGAGGAGTTGGTCAATGCGGGCATTTTCTTCAGGTATTAGGCGACCCAGACCTGTATCAAGTTCCTCAAACAATATCTGCTGTTCTGTTTTTTCAATCCGATCGAGTGTTGATCGTAGGGCGTGTAGGGTAGCCTTTGTAAGACCCAATTCACGATTAATGGCTTGAGCAATATCTTCTCGGCGGAAGTAATTGTCCAGCCCGATGATCTTCGGAAACTGTTGAAATCTTGGCACATACTTTGGAACGAAGACTTCACTTATAGCTTCTCGGAACGAATCATCTGCCTCTTTTATTCGACGGGCAGCATAGAAATCAAATTCCGGCACACGGTCTGTGATATTGTATTCTGTATCAAAATATATATATTGAAGTGCTACGATCACTTCGGATGGGAGAAAATACCGCCAATAAAGACCCAACTCTTGATCAAGCCTGAGGATCTGTGTTTGTAAGTCGTCTTGGTTGGGCCAGGCGGGTGGCGGTTGATTTTCAACCCGTCGTCCAAAGTTGGAAAGTCTTTGCCACTGTATTGTCTGCTGCTGGGTCTCAGGGGTTTCATAGATACCATGTACTCCACTATACGCAGACTGAGTAGCTTGGCGGCGTGTTGTCTCTTGATATAAGCGGCGGATGACTGCTTTGATACGAACTTCGTCAGATTCAATCCCAGCCAAATCCTGGAATTCTGTAAAAACTCTTTCTATGTCGTAAGTTGCAGATGCTATTTGGCGATATAAGCCCGCCTTCAGCATTTCTTTTGAGAATCTAACATAAATATAATCTGCTAATAGCTCCATCATTATCTGACCACCGCCATATGCATTGGTCAGGTATGCGGTGTTGAGAATAAAATTTATAACCCTGACACGCATTACCTCAAGCGCCGACTGAGCACGATAAACAGTTGCTTGGTCTATGCAGGGGTCTGCGTTTGGTATCATTAAGGTACCCATAATCGAAGCCAAGAAGCCAGCCTGGTTGTTCTTTGCCGGAGTAGTAAGGTAAAAGTCCCGAATGAACTCTGAAATCCTTCCTTCATGGCTGATGGTGTTATGATGAGTTCTTCCGTTCATGTGGAACCAATTGTCTAGTATAAGATTTTTAATTGTTTCATTTTGGGTCCTTAGTTCATTAGTAATCTCTAGATTCTCTATGTTTATGTGTTGCTGAGCATTGGATATATTATAGCTACTAAGCTGGGCTTTGAGACGAGAACTGTGGATTGAATCACTCGGGTCGATCATAGAGACAACCAATCCGGTGTTGCGGTCGGTGATTCTTATGTTAGCATCGATATCAACCTCTGCCTTATATTTTCCCATCCTGAAATAGCTTCCGACATTTTCATCGCCTTCTTCTGATGTTTGGAAACTCAGCCAAGAACTAACATTATTATTCTCTGCCATATTCCCCTCTTCAATGAGGGTTTCGTCACCTACAATATGAGCGGCGCTCAAGTTTACTATTCCAGGCGGATCAAAATCAATCTGTCTGGCATGGAGTCTGGACATTCTGTTTTGGGCATCATTTTGAAGGTCATAAAGATTATCAAAAAATTTACGCAACCAAGGAGGCATCGATGAGCCAAAGATATTTTGTAGTTTTGCTTGGATATCTTCAGCCGAATCGCCTGTGCGGCACAGACCCCCAAGTTTGTTAGTGATTTCACACAAATTCTCTTCTATCTGTTCGGATATTTCCCGCTGCGTGTATCCAGCACGTTTCAGGGCGCTGTAGAAAGTTTGTCCTGCGGGGATACATTCCTCGCCTTCTTGGGGGACCGGTGGGTTTCTAAGCTTGTTTTTCTCTGATTCCGGAATCATCCTGCCAAGAGCTTCTAAATAATCTCTCAGATTCACAACAGTTATCACTAGGTCTGAATATCTTGTATCTCCTTGTTCTAAACTTTCATGCCCAATAGTATAAATCATCTCGTGGATCTCTTCTACGAGGGATGCCGGGGCTATGCCATCCAGCAAGGTGAGAAGTTCGGGTCCTGTAACCATTTTTGAGATGTCGTCGTGTAGTTCTCTGGCTTGGAGGTCTGTGGGAAAATTCTGGTCAGCCGTTTTGGCGTAGTTTGCCAGCAGCAGATGAGGATTCGGGTCAGTCAAAGACGAGAAAATCAACTCGTTCATATCCGACTCGCCATAGTATGGGTTATAATTGAAGTCAACATCTCCAGAAGCCAGTTCCAGTGCCCCAGTGTTTATCGCTGAAGACGGACACGAGATCGCTTTTCTCAACACTTCCACAACATAGGATAAGGTTAGTTGTAAAATATACTCCATAAGAAGTTTTATAATCTGCCGACCCCAGGCTGCCCACAGATTCCCCGACCCCACCTTCGTGATCGTAAATTCGGCAGGAGGTCTTAGCGCAGACTGAGTTAATGATATGAGGTTGGGGTCAGTGCCTGGATTTGCTGCTTCTAAATATTTCTTTAGTTCTCCGCCTGTAACATCTAATAGACACTTTATTTGTTCATCTATGATTCTAACGACAACGACTTGGACTGCCTTTGTATCAATGGCTCCACCCGGTCGAACACCGTTTTCCACTAGCTGATCTAGAAGATTTACTCCCGCTATTACGAGGGCAGGATTTTCGGTTATACAGGTGCCTGATTCTGAATTTGTCTCTAGCTTCTCACTAACATATGCCATGAGCATTTTGTGCATTTCTGCCTTCAAGATATTTATGGCGAGAGCCATAACTCTTTTCCAGGACATTTTGCCGCCCGTTTGACGGAAAAAATGCATCACAGAGACAGCGATCATTTCTAATGTTTCACAGTTTACCAGTGAATCTTCGGCAATGTTGAATGCGAGCGCCCTTGAAGTAGCAAGAGCAGAGGCGGCGGAGGTTGGTGCCCCAACCGAAACTCCGGCAGATCTGACGCCGGCTTTGAGGCGGTTTCTTATTGCCAAGATTTCCTCGGCAGTCTTGCCGGGATTTTGATCCATCGATTGTAAGGTCGATCGAAGATCAGACATATCTATGTCAGTTGCGTCAGATTCTATAACATTTGGGGATGGAAAAGTATATTTTGGAACAAATTGTTCCCAGGGCTCCATTGCAGCAGAGGCGACACCTTCAATTTGTCTTTCTATCTCGTGGGAGTAGAATAAGAATCCATAAGTTGTAGGAGAGTATCCGGCGAAAATATTATAAAACCCTCTTGACAGGGCGGGATTCGTGGAAGCTGCCTGGCAAGGTTCCGATTCCTCTGGTCCGTGGAGAGCCCAACGGAATTCTTCATGTGACATTTGAAGGATATCGCCGAAGCCCACACCTTTGCTATAAAATGCTGAATTATAAAAGAATCCATATAACCTAAAGTTTTCTCCAAATACAAATTCAATGTAATTCTTGTTTGCATTTGTGACCTCCAACTCGTTGAGATCCAAAAGGCGCTCTACTATAGAAGGGAGAACCCTGATTTTCATCGCCTCTTCAAATAATGAGACCCCCTCTAGACTCTTGCCAGACCGAAGTATCTTTATATCATACCTGCGAAGTGTGTTCGATGCTATCTTGGAGGTGCGCTCTAATCCAGCTATAGTAAATGAGACCCTATATCTGGTGCTATCAATGATCTCTTTTTGTCGCTTAGCTAAAGTATATGCCGAAGTAAAAGAAGCGACTCCGGCAGAAACCGCCAAAGGCAGGGCGTCCAAGATAGAAAATGGTATTTTGACTGCATATTTCCACATTGAACCCGGTCGTTCGTGGCGGTAGGTCATAAACACAACACGACCATCTGCCATAAGATCGGCGAGCGAGGTAGCAGTATATTTCCCCAGCTTCTTTAGAATTCTCTCAATGCCGAGACTGCGAGACTCCCTGAAATTTGTTGTCACCACGCCGTGCTGAGGGGATTCTTCATCTGCTAAAATACCACGGTCATAAGCTAATTCAAAGTGGGTGCCGGTCCTGTGAGTATAATAATAGTGTCCCTGACCGGTCAGCGCATTAGGATCTTGATCTGCTTGGTTGTAATATACTACATGGGCTGTCCCGCCTGCTGGTACATTTTCCCACCAAGATACTAAATTCATTTCAATTGAGGCGATCTCGGGAGTAGTAAATGAAGCCTCGTTGGTGAGCCTAACTTCTTCCCCAGTATCATCGACAAATATAGCATCTTCCGGCAAGAGAGAGTGCAAGAAAGATCGGTATTCTATTGATAAGTTTCGATCTACAGATGCCAATTTTTTAGAATCATCTGAAGACTTACTAAGGGAATACTCCAATAGAGCATCATCGATTTCGGCTATTCGAGCAGTCATATCAGTACGCTGGTTTGCGTTGTCGTCATTGTCTTCTAAAAGGTCCATCCTACATTGGATATCGGATTTCTTCTTTGTCTGAAATTCTACCCAAGCCGGACCTCGATCGACGGCGAGTTGCGCATCGGGGTACTGCGATCTCTCTGTAGTTACTGTTGTTATGCAGCCACTGGTGACATTCTCCCGAAATACGATGTCACGCACAGTATCCATGGGAGGCATTAGAAACCCCATTTGGTTCGGATTGTATTGAGTACGCTCGAAGAACCTCTTATTCTGTACAACTTCTACATTTTGTGGATAAAGTGCGGCATAAGCAAAAGCGTCACGGAGGTTGATCCTATCATAGCCCTCTGGCACATCATTTATACCAAGTGCAACAGAGAGGCCCACTTCTTGTCCAATTTTAGGGTAGCTGCCTCCATTAACAACATATTCGTGGATCAGATCCATTATAATCGTGTTTCGGAGGTTCTCTTCCTCATCGTAATAATTTGCGTCGTACGGGGGGCGTCGGGACCCATCTTCCCGTGGGTACCGCCACGGGTCAATATTAGTTATTCCCTTTTCTTCTTGCAACAAACCCATTGATAAAGTACCTAGTTTGTATTATTGAATGTGCTACATATGTAGGTGCTGTTGGAGGTAAATGGGGAAACAGGTGGGGTGAGGTAGTTTTTCTTTACAACCACTTTGTTGACTGTTCCGCTCATCAACTTTTCCATTGTCTTCATAAAGTCACTTATCAATGCACCAGAGCCGACGCCACCAAGAATCTCAGGTGATGGAGTTGATGGATAACCAGGCGCAGTTACTATGTGAGTGTGTGCCATCATATACGTTGTGAATTTCACTGCCCAGTTCAGAAGTATGTGGATAGTGGCAGTATTCCACTCAGTTTCTTCACTCATTTCTTCAAGGCACTTTATGAGGTTTTGACCCTTAACTAGAGATTGAAGACCTTCGTCTGTATTGTTGCCCATTAGATCTATCCCTTGAATTGATTCTTTCTGGTATCCGGTTGAGTTGAACCTGTCAACACCCGCAATCAATTTGATCCCCTCCCGAGCGGCGATCCGGATGCCATCCGCCTTTATCAGTATCCCAGAGCGAGCCTGAGGGTTTCCAACAAAGCCGAAAGGCAACATATTTTCTACACCTGCGGCGGAGTCAAAATCTCCATCTATGTTCGTTTTTTGAGATATATAAATTCTTGCTGCGTCGAGTGAGTGATGGTTATCCAAATAAACTGGTGTGCCTTCTGAGTCTACTTCTCTGCCGACGATGCCATGGCGACCGACAACAAGATCAATCATACCACAATGAGTGTCGCCCTGACCACCATAGCCGCTCATAACCCCTCCAGGTCGGTCCCGCCCGAGAGTTATATATTGATTGTTTTTTCCCTGGAGTACTTTCTCTCCCGATGCTTCATTATAATTCGGATGAAGGTCTAAGGAGTGCATAGAACAGGCAATGCCGTTTCTATCGTCTGGTACGCCAGACAGTCTTATCGTATTGTTGTAATCTTCAAGATCATCAAGAGAGGGTTCTCCCTGTTCATTTGTAGAGCGATTAGCACTCTCTCGATAAGCCGCCTTTCGGCGTTCCGCCAACTGTTGTGCCGCTTTTGATGTTCCTTCTACAGCCCTGCGCTTGTTGCTCATAGTTTATACCCGTAGCCCATCCCAGGACCAGTGGTCTTTTGGAATACCCTTTGCTGTGGCAGCCCCCGCTGATCGAGCGCCAATCCAGTGAAAGTGCCAGCGCTCTTTTCTAGTGTTTCTCACGAAACCATATTTCCAAGAATTCTCTACCAACCATCTATAGGTTCTGTTCGGGGTCAGCTTTTTTCTCGTCTTGGGCATGCCCGTGTTAATATCAACGGCAACGCCGGCAGTATGGCTGTATCCTCCCCCAGGAGAACTAACAGGTCTTGTAAAATTCCCATCCTCATTACCCCAAGCGTTCTGTAGGAAATCTTCCAGGCTTGTATATTTCCTGCCGATCCAACCCTTTACCTTGCTCTGGTCCATGGTCCAACCTTGTGTAGCAAGTTCTCTTTTTCTATCCTTGTTCATGAACCTTAGCCTTAAAGACTTTTGTTTTTCTGTTCCCCGGTATCCGCTATTGATCCTCAACTTTGTACCGTCTCCCATGGCAGCCTGATAGGCTTTGTCCATCTCTTTCAGCTTCACGAGCATATTCTTTTCTATTAATTGCCCCCGCCATTTCTCAACTTCAATATCAGCAAAGTGTTTGCCATATTTCCACGCTGGTTTCGTTCCTGCCACGAGGGGTTTCTCTTCGATATATGCCTGACCGCCGGACAGGCCGCTATCTTCGGCGGAATTGCCGAGGCTTTTCATCATATAGGTTTTGCGACACTCAGGCGAAGCGACTGGCTTGTTTGGGTCCGCCGTAGAAGGAGTGGCGACTGGAGGCGTTGGTGGTTCTTGTGGAGGTTGTGCCTCTTGTTGGGGAGGTATCTCTTTGGCTGCCCCAACACGGTCAGGGTTTTGTGAATCTACCTTTGCCGTGTGATTTGGAACCTTGGGCTTTTTTGTGTCTGCGCTGCGTGGTTTTACATTCCCTTTATTGTCATCCGTACATATGCCATAGATATCGACGAAGCCACCCGCAGCGCCCGAATGAAATTGTAGAAGTACTCCGGCATCAATCTTGGTTTGTGATTTCGTGTCAAAAACACTAACAATAATCTGATCCCCTGGAACTGGTTGTCTGCCTCCCAAAACACTGTTATGACAAGTGAACTGCATAAATTCGTCAATAGCTGCGTGATCATCTGGACCTTTGGGAAATCGCTTTGCCACATCCAATACAGGTATATTTACTCGTACTTTTATAAGTTCATTATTTTCGGTGTCGAGAAGATTGGCAACAGAAGCAGCATCAGGTGCGTTTTTGTCGCCTATTAAATAGTTGTTGTCTACCCGCAATACGATGCCAGTAAAGAGTTGGCGACCGGAATACAGAGAAGGAAGCTGCCTTTGGGCGGATGAGCGGGCTTTAGCCAGAACATCAGTACGACCATGAGAACCCTGACGTTCAGCGCTAGGAAGCATCGGTCGAAGTGGGTTATGGATGCCAGGTCTTGGTCGAGTAATGGACACTAACCGGTACCCTTGATCTTGATTAGGTCAAATAATTCGTCTTTATCTGTGTCTGAAAGTTCTGATTCTCCTGACTGGGCCTCTTTCTTTTGAACCAGGGCGGCGAGCTTCACAAGCTGTTCATTGGATCTCTGGAGTGTTTCCAGATACTTTGCTGCAACTGTGCCGGTGTCTGAAAATCTATCATATGACCCGTTCAAATAACTTGTCAACTCTGCTAGGAGTTCTAATGTCTTTTCCCTATCGGACTTAATATTCCGAAGAGCATCTTCTATTAGATTGTTTAAACTTTTCATTCAACTTATTTCCCCGTCATTCCATTTTTCACGGAAGTCCCGGTATTTGGCACGCATCTTGTTGAGGTTAGTAACAATCTGTTTGGTGTTCAATCCCGTTATTTCCCGTAGGTACAAGTAAATAGCCTTTTTATTGAAAATTTCAATGTTATCGATGTTCTTCATTAGTAATTCTACTGCCTCAAGAACCTTTCTTTCATTTTCTTTCGTGGCAACTTCTTTCCAACCATCAAGCTCGCCGAGCAAAAGTTTCCAAAATTCTCGTTCTTCTTTCTCTGTTTCTTGATTGTTGCGCTCCGACATAACGACATCTACTTCATGTGTCATCGTATCATAGTTGACTTCTCGGCGGTTCTTGGTAGCCTGCTTCTTAGCTTTGTGGGTGAACCAATTCTTTGTCACTAACGAAAAATAAGAGAAGGCTTTTGAGCCATTGTCTGGATTGAACTTATCGAGAATCGTAGTCAACCAAATTTTACATTCGTCCCTGAGGCTGGCGATATTCGGTAAATTTGTGAACTTATAGGTAAACACAATTTTGTTCACAAGTTCATCAAAGGCTGGTTGTATATGTTCTATATACAGCTTCGTTCTCTCAGCTACGCTGTCCGTGGCCGCATAAGCAACAATTGCTGCCTCGGTATCCTTGGTAAAATAATGTTTACCCGTTCCCCGTTTCCGTCGTCTCTTCTTCGGCTTCGGTTGGCTCGGCTTCGTCGTCGTCATTTGATCTGCTCCCTTCTAATTCTGAAAATAAATCTGCATATATATCTAATCTTCCCCTGATATGCTTGGTGTGGTCCATCAGTCCCTGTAAAGTCTCATCTCCATAAAACATTTCCATCTCATAGATGGAACTCAGGTGATCCGAATAGTGTTTTAATTCCCCTGAAGCGATTTCTCTGTCGGTTAGTATATCCCAAGTTTGAACCAAGAGTTTCCTAACATACCACAATAAAACGAGATTAAGGAGAATACTCACTGTAAGAAGTACCGATAACAATAAGAATGTCATGTCAACTTCCTTTCTTTCAATTTCTTTTTCTCTGCCGCAACTTCTTTGCGGGTTTCCTCTATCGTGGAAATGACCTCAGACCCTGCCTTAACGTTTTTAGAGGGCGAGTTCTTGACCGCAGAAAGAGCTACTGGTGTATTTAGCTGCTTTGACACAGAGCCGGTGGCTTCGCACAAAACACAGTCTAAAACAACGGTTTTATATGAATGGGTTGCCTCAAATTGTCCAAGACAAGTTCGGCAGCCGTAATCATACCTTGGCATTTATTCTGTATCAAGCGTAATATGTTGAGCGGTCACTGTCGGGGGATTTACGACGAAGACCTCACCATCTTCAACCGTCAGTTCCCAATCAGATAACAACTCCATAATGTCTGATTGCTCTGCTAGACACTTTTGAAGTGTCATCATAAGTGCTGTTGCTGCTTGTGTTGATAATTTCATTTTATATCCTTCCGTAATTATCTTCTAATCGGACAACATCGTCCGTTTCTGGTGTACTTACTTCCATCAGATCACACCCGCCACTAGGGGCTATAAATCTGTGAATTGTGTTCGGCGTAATATGATAACTTGACCCTTCTGGTAGAACAAGTCTCTCCATAGTTTCGCCGTCCCCAATCTCTAGGATCAGTTTACCACATAAAACAAAGATTGTTTCATCTTTTATTTCATGATATTGTTTTGACAGAGAATGTCCCGCCTCAATGTGTAGTTGTTTCCCAACATATTTGTCGGTTTCTGCCCACCAAAGCTCCCATCCCCAGGGTTTAGTTATTTTCTTGATACATTTCATCCCTCTTGCTCCCACCTCTTCACATTCAAGACCTTGTCATCAATAAAAAGATCAAAATATGGTTTGTCAAGTTTTAGAAAGTGATATTTTGCTCCCCAAGATTCTAATTGCTTCGTGGTGAGATTTGTCCAATCAATACCCGTGTTCGCACCTCTGGCTGTCCAGTAGGTTATCTCGTGTCCTTCGTCGTATAGCTGATTAGCTTTTTCAATATTCTCCAGAGTTGGCACGGCAGAAGCATAGTCTCTAGGTAGCGACGGGTCTGAGTTCGGATGCTCACAAATGGTCTCATCTATATCTATAAATATTTTCATTTTATTAGTTCCCAGATTTTGTTGACAAACTCCCTGTTTTGTCTCTTGTATTCTATCATATTTTCATCACGAATTTTATACCACATTGCAAGGTAATCTTTGTCAGTTTTTAGCCTATTGATTTTATCAACCAGCTTTTTGTTCCAACTGTCTTCCAATATGTCCACAGTATAGTCCATAAACCCATTCTTTTTAGAAAAGTTGATCAGCTTATCTTGTGTTGACAGATATATTCCCGGTATATTTAGCCCTATCGAAACAAGCTGCCCGTGTCCTCGCATAGCTACGATATAATCATATTTCTTATAATCCTCAAATATCTCTTGATACCGATCCATCATCACGATTTTGCGGAAACTTGACTTTTCATATATGCAGGTCTTTCCTAATAATTTTGCGAAGTCATAATCCTTCTCGCTGTGAGGTATTAGAGATGATATGCCTGTTTTGTCCATTGCTTCCGAAAGGCTTTTTATGTTTTGATCTGTAAGCCCTCGCCCTTCTACGAGGGCGGGGTTTACGTTATACGCTGGCTGTAAAAAGCCCTCCTTGATTTCTTGGACACGTTCTTTGGGCGTTGAACATAACAGCCCTGGGTCTGGTATTTCAAATATATCTTTAGTAATTGTTAGGTCGGAAAGAGATTCAAGCGACCCATCATTTCTAACAGAAACTAAAGAAGAGTTTGAGAATAAATTTCTTATTATTTCGGTGGACGGTTGATCAAATCTTGCTCCATTTCTGAAATAGTTGACTCCCACGCCATAGAATAGGATCGGAATATCAATACACTCTAATATTTCTTCGTTGAGTGGCAGTTTATTCCCCATATGGATCTTGGGCACCGGCTCTAATAAACCCCCACCGCCGAGAACAAGAAGATCACTCTGTTTTGATATCTCAGTAAACCTTCTTTTACAATATTCTATATTATTTCTTCTACTAATGAATTCAAGTATGTTGACATCACACCATTCTATATCAAGTCCGGTGGACTCAATCGATTTCCGAACATTTGTGACAGTGATGTTATCGCCAGCATTAACCCCATATGAAGCAAGGTGGGCTATTCTTGTTTTTTTACCCTGACCTTGTTCACTGGAATATAAAAGAACAGGTAAAGCGTCCCTCACCTTGTCACTCCAGGGAAACCACCTCCTTGTTATCTCTGCTGATTTGTTTAGGTGGTTATCTTGTCCGAGATTATATACAGAGCACCCAAACTTGTGTGCTAGTTCATTGACATACTCCCAGAAAGTCACAAACTGTGTTGATTGCATTAGTTCAGCGTCAGGTCTGGTATACCATGAAGGGAGAACTTTGCCTTCGGCGTTGAAAGTATTTAGTATTTGCCCGTCATGTTCAGATAGGTCACGACCATCAAACCCTATAATACTAACGCTCCTGGCACCAACTAACATAGCTTGAACCAACATCCTAGGTCCAACGCCTAGAACCGAGGTATACCTAGGGTGTTGAAAGGTCACTCTATCTTTATATTTCTCTACGAATTCGTGTGCCTTCTCAACTTCACTGGGTGTGTCTAAAAATCCACTCTCTATTTCTAGAGCAATTTGTATTTGTGGCTCTTCTAATAGTGTCTTTTCTAGTTCTTCGTTACCGACAAGATCGATCCCTGATGCCATAACGGCTAAGTCTATCTCATTTTTGTCGAATAGACCCGATTTATAAAACTCGTTACAGGTCCACAAATAGTCATGAGGTACATCTTTCCATCGTGTATCCTTAGCAGAAGGACCAGCAACAACGATCAAGATATCTTTACCTTTGTATTTTTCCCACTTCTCTGGATTTGTATGAAATCCCTCGTGTGAGATACTCATACTTTCTGCCCATTCTTCCACACCAGCCAATTGAAGACATTCACTTACATAATTTCTGCCGAATCCGCTGCTTATAAAATAACCTTCGATTTCGTGGAAGGAGTGATCTTTCTTATAATCTGATCCTCGGGGTTGACGTCGTGAGAACAATTTTAGTTGCCCGGGTTGCCCGGTTGATTCTTCTTTCATAGAAATCCAAATAGGGACGTCAGACCCTGGTAACGAGGCGTCTTTTGAAAATAATTCATTTATGCAAAACCCTTTTATCTCCTCTAAGGACGATGAATCTAGATTATAAAAGATTGCTTGATTGATCCCACCATCTCGACTAAAGATACCGGCAACACCAGGGATCATCTCCCACCTATTAATTACTCTAGCATTTGTCATTTGTTTGTTCCATATATTGATTCATATGCTGCAAATTCCCATGGATAGTCAATATCCAAGACCTCTTCTTCTTTCATCGAAAATAATTCTATGTCGCCGGGTTTAAGAAAGTCGCCCATCCATATCCCGTCATTTATTTTATCTAGTTGCCCGGCGTATAAACAATGGGCAGCTTCATAAGTTACACCAACTTCTTTTGTATTCATGCAGGCTTCCCCCGCTGGCCACTCAGTAATCAACCCACCTTCTGTATTCCAGAAATAGTTCTTCTTTTCAACCACTCCGAACATACCATCAGAATCTGATTTTGCATAAGCCTCTACAAATTCATCGATTGTTTTTGAAGTCAGCATCGGGGCACAGGCGTTGACGAGTACACAATATTTGTGGTTAGGTAGTTTATCCCACCATTCGTACATCTCAGTTAGGGGGGTTCCCTCTGAATTCGCTGACTCTTCGCTTCTGTAGAATATATTCAGTCCGTGACTTTCCCCGATAGAGACTAGTTCTGGTTCGTGGACTGAGAGGTAAAAATTGTCTTTTGGGAAGCTTTTACACTCTTTTATCTTTTCTAGGCTTATGTCTAGCAGGGTTGTTCCCGAAAATGGTTTTATCATCTTTTGGGGGAGTCGCTCTGATGAAAGTCTAGCCTGTATGATGATTGCTATGTCTTCTATCTTTTTCATTTTTTGGTGCCGAACAGGTTACGAGTTATTTCCGTCGATTGATTTGCTATGTGCCCTTCGCCCAAATTGTTTATCTTAGCATCAGTGATCGAGGTAATATATTCCCAAAACAACACGATCTGGCGATTATATAAAGCTTTCATAGCCGCATTGTGTTGGTTTCCTTCGTTTTTTCCGTCTTCAAAGGCATGCTTGTGGCCATCGGGATAACCATCGAAGCCAACCACAGAAATCTCTTTTGCACCGAGGTGCGCTGCCAATACAACCATTCTAGGAGTCATACCGAGCTTTGAAAAATAACGAGTATGACAAAGAGCAGATCGTAGCGGGATGTTCTCGTTCCTATAGGGTGTAACGCCTGCGTCCAAAAGACACAAAGTGTTATCTTTTTCTATTCTATCTTGAAAGCCCTGATCTGTTGTATCAACTGTAGGTCCTATCGAGGCTATGTCAATAGTTGTGCTTTGTAATACTTCACTTTGATGAAAATTATTACAAGCCCACACCTGATCAGAACTCGATAGAACTTGGTCCAAATAGGTATCTAAAGTTGACGGTCCACCGCCGACGATCAGAATCTTTGATCCGGATACCGACGCCAGTGCTGGGTCATTGGAGATAATATATTCTTCTGTAGATTTTAGATCAAGACACAGGGACGGATAAGCCTTCTTTGTATTTTCTATTCCCCACTGCGGGTGTTCTAAAAAATCTTCCGTCGTCGCAAAGAAAGAAAAATCAGAAGGAGAAGCCGTAAACACTTGTTCTGAACCAAAACAAAGTTTATTGTTTAGGTCGAACCAAACAGACTCTTCTGGTTCCGTCCTAATAAGGTTTGTATATCTTTGATAATATTGAAGGTGTTCGATAGGGAAATCAACCTCTTCGAGGAAGTTCCCACCTGTCATAATCTTTATACAATTGTTCCACTTCAATCTTTTATTTCCGAAGTTTCTTTTTGATTTTCTCTTCTGCTTCTGTCACAACCTTAGTTCCGTTGCCGAGCGCCGTTTCTAATTCCCGGACGCCCTTCACTAATTTGATTAGCCCTTGAGGCTCAACAGAACTCATATGATCTGATCCCCACATTGTCCGATCAAGCGTGATGTGGCGCTCCAAGATAGAGGCACCGAGATATACTGCGGCAACGGTAGTTCCAAGACGAAATTCGTGACCACTGTATCCAACCTCACAGTTGTATCTGTCTTTGAGGGTCTTGATACAAGACAAGTTCAGGTCCTCCAGCGGGGCTGGATATGAAGAATTACAATGTAAGAGTGCAAAATTATCCCCGGCATGGCTTCTTAGAATTTCTACTGCCTCATCTATCTCGCCCAGGGTACTCATTCCGGTAGAAAGAATAATTTTCTTTCCTGATTTTGCAGAAGCGGTAAGTAGTTCGGTATCTGTTAGAAGGGCAGATGGAAGCTTAATAAATGGTGTAGTATCATATGAGAGCAAGAAATCAAGGCTCCCAAGGTCCCAAGGCGAAGCAGTCCAAGAAATTCCTTTGTTCTGACAATAGGCGTCGATTTCGTCATATTGTTCTTCTGAGAATTCTACTTTATGTTTATATTCAAGATAAGTCATCTCGCCCCATGGGGTGGACCGCATAACAGATTTTTGGTGTTCCGGGACACATACCTCCGGATCCCTCTTTTGAAATTTGACACAATCGCAACCTGATAGTGCTGCTATATCAATCAATTTCTTGGCAGTTGTCATACTCCCGTTATGATTGATGCCGATTTCAGCGATGATATATGTTCTTTTCATATTTTTACCCTTGGGATCCCCTCATATAAGATACTCTTGTCAGAGGCTAATTCTAATTCTATTCCTCGGTCCTTTAACCATTCGAAAGCCTCTTTTGAGGCGTCTATGTTGGCTTCCATTTCCCACCCAAGGATATCGCCTTGGTTTATAGTGCTGGTCGTACTTCCAAAAAAGTGCTCGTGATCTTCTGTATTACCTGTAGATTTTGATAGATCATACCCGATAGCCGTGATTTTAGAAACTCCCAGATGAGCAGCAATATACATTACCGTCTCAAACATTATACCAGGCCCACAAGGTCTTTGTAAAGTATTTTCTAAGAGGTAATCATTGAAACGTTTTGTTTTACACAAAAACTCGTTGTTTATTTCGGTTCTAATCGGGATCTTGAAAAACAGATCATTCTTCTGAATGGGATTCCACCTTGTTCCTAGTTTGTAATTGCTGCTGGCTATTGATATTACATCCTTTTCATTACTATAATCATAATGTATGGGAAGGAGATTATTCTTTGGTGCCGGCAAATTTGCGCAGTTAAAGAAGTGAAAGTCAGATACATCAGCATATAGATCGTAAGCTTGTTTTACGGTTAGTACTAATTTGCCCGACATCTTCTCTTTCAAAATATCTGGGTCATAATCTCCTAGGGAAGGGCCAGTCGCCAAAATATAACATTCTTCCCCTTCAAAGGCGTTATGTAGAAGTTCGGTTCGCTCTTTGAGTGTTTTGGCTTTTTTGATTTTCTGTTTTAGAATCTTGACCCGCTTAGAGATAGAGTTTTTCCCTGGGTTCTTATCCTTTGCTGACGCCACATCAACAAGGGATTTATACATTTGGGCACCGACTGTTTCAAGAGAATATGTCCCAGACAAGACCGAAAGTTTGCTCTTTTCTCCCATCTCTTTTAGTTGTTTGGGGTTATTCTTCCACAGATTATATGCTCTTCGTAATTCTTTTCTTGCCGACTTGATAGAAGTTATAAACCAGTCTCCATTTGATTCATACGGAGGTACAGGAAAAGTGCAAGTGTCCCACATACCATCTGCGAGGAAAGCTGACTCCTTATCAACAAAATCCATGTGTCCACCCTCGCTAGGAACTAAGACGGGTACGCCCTGTGCCATTGCCTCGGCTATAGTAAGTCCGAAGCCCTCACCCCTTGTTAGGAGAGAAAACAAGTCTGCCTGCCCATAAAACCAAGCAATCTGCTCATCTGATAAAAATCCGGGAACTAAAAGTATTCCGTTTTGGTTTGGTCGCTGGTTATATTCGAGCAAGACCATATCTCTAAAATGCTTGACTTCTGATTGGATTCTTTCGTTTGAATGAGTAAGGCTTCCATGGGTTTTTATTATAAGTACGGCGTCGGTTTGCTTTCCAAACTCAGCAGAAAAGGCCTGGATAAGTTTGTCAAACCCTTTCCTGTGCGTCCATTGAGAAAGAGTAAAAACAACAAATTTATCTTCTAAAGAGATCGGCAACCTTACTGCTTCTGTGTTTGTTGATTTTGGCTCAATAATATGAGGAACAACCTCACATTTTGCACCAGCAGAATTATTTTGAAAAGTTTTAGCGTTCCATCTGCAAGGAACTATAATCTTCTCTGGATTAGTGTACTCATATACTCTCTGCCATTCCGATGGGATTCCGCTAGTTTCCCAAGCTACAAAATTTATATTTTGATCTGCCTTTTCGATAAGTCTACTGAGGCTTGGTGTAAGACCTGGCGATGTTTTAAATCTATCATCAGCAAATAAAACCAAGGGTGGGGGCAAATGCCATAACAGGAGGAAATCATCATCTGTAAACTCTTCCAAGGAGGCATCAGATTTGAATTCATATTCCTTTATAAGGGCTAGTTCGGCGGCAGTAATCTTATCCGAGGATTCCAGGATAGGAGTATATACCTTTAGCTGACACTCGCCTGGATTTGCCCGCAAGTGGGCGTCTAAAGCTTTTAGATATCCCCTTGCAGCGACAGCATACCCACTAGAATCTCGGAACTGACTACAGTATACAATCTTTTTCATTTATACCATTACCACTTGGGGTTCCTCATCATTGTCTGGCGAAGCTGCTTCAAACGCCGAACAGAACTTTTCATACATTGTCTCTTCCGTAAACGCTTCTTTTATTTTTTCAGAAAGTTCGCTTGCGATCTTCTCGTTGTGTTTCTGTGCTGCAATAGCATTGCGCATGGCTTTCTTGGCAGATTTCTCCTTGGGATAGCACCACATCGAATCTGCCTGTAGTACCCCATCCCAAACTGCTTCTTTGGATATATGATTGAGTTCATAGGAGACCTTTGTAAACATGGGTGTAAGTTTTGACTTCCCAGAAACTTCGTTTGTAACTGGCATATAAAGGAAATCGTTTTGTCCCGACCAAGCTGGTGCTATTACGGGTAAGCCGGCTATTGCAGCCTCAAAGATGGGCAAGCCATAACCTTCCCCATGGGTCAAAGTAAGGAAGGAATGAATCTTGTTATTTTTGTACAACCCTGCCATCTCCTCATCAGACAGGTTTCCATGTATCAGATAGACAGAACACTTTCTATCTGGCAGTGTTTCCAAAAAAGACCTTAGGACATTTTTCGTTTCAATGCGGTCGCCGACAGAGTTGTTAGCTTTTGAGACTTTCAATACCAACCCTACTTCTGCGTCGTCTTTGAATTCTTCTACGAACCACTTGACAGTATTTAGAACATTCTTCCTTGGACCCATTTGGGCGACACATAAAAAGTTGAAGTCCGTATCAACCTCATCCAGATCAATCTGTACTGATTCAATATCACGAACAGGATACTGAACAGCCGTTATATTCGTATCGCACGAATACCCTGGTATTTTCTGTCCTGTTGCCCTATCAACTACATCATATCTTGTGTTCTCGAAAACTGTTTTTGAATGATTTGACACAACGATAATGTTATCCATCATATTAGCCTTTTCGAGCCACTGTGGAGCCACCTTGGTTGTCTCAATACCCGCTGTATATCCTACATTTATTGGAGCAAGAGGCTCCCACTCATTGGGAATGGTGACCTGCATTGAGATATCGAACTCGCCCTTATACATGAAGCGCTTACGAATCAAAGAGTCTATCAACTTCTTTTCCGCAGTATCTTCAAAAATCCAGTTAGTTTTCCCCCAAGTACGAGGCTCAATATAAATATCATATAAGTCTGGTCTAGACATTAAAGATCGCAGAGCAAACCTCGCCTGTTCGCCATACCCGGAACGGGTCAAGATTGGTCCTCTAAATATTACCTTTTTCATAGCTTGAAGTGCTCCCAAGATTTATAGTTCTTTCTGTTTTCCCAAGATCCGTAGTTTTCATATATGCTGGTCATCAAGTTAATCCACTGTTCTTTGAAGTCCTCGAATCCATAGTTCTTTAAAACGTGGGCTCGCCCTTGTTCTCCAAGGGTAGCTCTTTCTTCCGGGGTCATATTATAAATTTTCTTTAGTGCCGAGAGGACATCCTCTTTTGAGACTCGGTCTTCGTAGATGTAGGGCACTTGTTGTGAGCCGACGATTGCTTTAGAGCAGGGCTCGATTCCTACTCCGAAGAAGTTTTCGCCATCAGTCACTTGCTCTTGTAGTCCACCAGTCATAGTGACGATGATCGGAGTCTCGCAAGCTAGAGATTCAAGCGTGCCCAGACCAAACCCTTCTGCGTCTGCGATATTGATGGTCACATCTGCGGCTCCGTATAGAGAAGCTAAATCTTCTGCGACGACACGTTCTGTGGAAAATACCATCTGGTCTTGCTTCAATCCGAATTCTCCTGCCAAATGATCTAAAGGTTGACCGTGTTGATCACGGACATCTGTGTGCATAACAAATACTGCATCGCCGTCAATAGAGTCTACGAATTCCTTAAACCATCCAACAAGTGAACCACTAAGTTTCCGTCGAGCATTTCTATTATTCCACAAAACCATAAAGCGGTTTGGGTCACCGCAGATATTAGTTTTCATCTTAGCGACCTGATCAGGGGTCATCTTCTTTTTGAAAACCTCCGTATCAACAGCATGAGGTACATAATGGTTTTCGACTTCGGGAGCCACATTGTTGACGATATCATGCGTAACTTTCGAGATACTAGCGATCACATCCGTTGATTTATATGCCGTTCCATTATATTTTGGATAAGGGTAATTATCCCAGACATGATAATAGATAAACGGGACCTGCGAGCGGATTTCATCTTCCATTGCCCAAAGCCAGCCATAGAATCGAGGGTCTGTCATAAACCATAAAATATCTGGCTTTTCTTCTGCTAAAACGGCTCGAAGCATATCTGGGTTGCCATATCCGTCAACAGGAATACATTTCCATACATCCGCTTCATACCCCTCTATTTTCTGGATGTCATAATTGGGGTGCTTAATCGCACCAGCCAATGATACTACAGAAAATTTATTCGTTGCTAAAAGAGCCTCCATTACATATCGGGTTTGTGTTCCGACACCAGACGGGATCATTGGGTGATCGCTAATCGTCAGGACTTTTATCCTTCCGTTCTTATCCAATTCTTATTTCTCCTTATTTACAGTGTTCAGTCTTGTAAAATTCACATTGACCAAACCGGTCTGAACAATTTACACAAGCTGTCCGCTTTTTGATGTAGTTTTCTTTCGTAATATTGGTTAGAGCCTTCACTAATTCGTCAGTAGCATTCTTCATTCTTTTGACGCCAATGGGCACTCTTACAAATTCTGTCTTCTGACCAACCTTAGCAGTTCGTTTGAATAAAACAAAATGCGCCTCGATCTTTCCTAGGTCGGTCGGGCATTGATCTTCGCCTCTGTGTTTTTGTTCCCAAAACTTCTTATACATTACTAGCTGATAGGCAAGCACCTTATTGCTCTTCTTCCGAGCATCCCATCCCCATGAACTAGTTTTCCAATCGATAAGATGAATTCTGCCGTCACTTTCCATAACCACGAGGTCAATAAATCCTTTAAAATGCTTCTCTTCAAGCTCAAATTCTTGAATGGGCTCCATCAGTTGTTCCTCGGCAGCCAAAACAACCCAGTCTTTCCCGAATTTGCCAAACCTCTCTTCCATTGCCCCAAACATCTCGGCAGCAATTTCTAGCCCATGTTGTTTCCACTGAGGTAGTTTGAACTCCCTAACTGCTCGCTGCTGCTCACCTCTGGGGAGTGACTTTAGTTCTCGAACAAAAGCGAGTTTGAAGTGGTTATCCAGAACTTCTTGCTCTGGGAATTTGTCCAATACCAGAGAAACTTCACACACTTCGTGTAGAGCTTTCCCAAATGCTGTATATATGTTCCCATCAAATGCCGTAATCTTATCGATATAAGTCAGCTTGTGATATTGTGGGCAGATGTACCAGTTTTTCCATTCCGAATAAGAAATATGTTTCCCAGCCAATATTACCTCTTTTCTTGTTTCATTTCCGAATTATGTAAATCTACAATTTTCTTATATAGCCTAGGGCTTATGTCTTTGACATCCTTCATTTGCCCCAGATAGAAGGCGGCGAAGCCGTTTGCAAAGTATTCTCGTAGGGATGTTGCCGAATAGGGTCCCAAGAAAATGCCTAGTCCGAAAGAGCGAAGGGTACTATATCCAATGCGCCTGTACAGATAATTATCAATTTTTTCATCATATTTAAGGTTGCTCAAAAATCCTGGTGGGGTGTCATATCCTTCTGAACGTAATTCAAAATGAAGTTCTTTCCTTTTCTTGAGGAACTCTTTTTCTAGGAGTCCGTCGGCATAGATATTCATCACGTTGGTGGTTTCCAAGTGGTGCCCAATCTCGTGAACGATATCATCAATTAGGTCGTCTTCTCCGTCTTGATCGCTTGTGATATACAAAACCTTGTCATGGTACAATGCATTTATACCACGTTCCTTGAATTCGTCAAGATCTTTTATCATTATCTTCTTTAGTCCCGAGAAATACTTCTTTGGGAGCAAGGATTCTACTTTTTTCAATACTGTAGGCAAGGACAGTGACTCAGGTAGTTGGTCGTGTATTTCTACTGTTATAGAACCGTACAGCAGGTAATCGCTGCGCTCTTGCAGGATCCCCCTTGTGCCACGAAGTACATATTCTCTCATTTCAAACCCCATATAACTATGTCTTAGTATATATCAAACATATCTGTTTGTAAAGCCTTTTTACAAAATCTTCGCAGCTATTGTCGCTAATTCACTACGCTCGCCCTTAGATAGCGTAACATGGGCACTTATTCCATAAGGCTTGAATTTTTCAACAGCGTAGGTCAAACCATTAGACTCGGCATCAACATAGGAATTATCAATCTGTTGAATATCCCCTGTGAGAATGATCTTTGTTCCCTCGGCGACACGAGTGAGGATTGTTTTGATTTCATGGACATTCAGGTTTTGCGCTTCGTCTATTATCATATAAGCATTTGCAATTGAACGACCCCGAATGAAGGTGATTGCCTCGATCTCTATAATTCCCTGGTCTACATAGGCCTCCATAGCTAGTTTATCTCCCATCAGCGCTTCTAAATTATCTTTGATTGGAGCTAACCAAGGACCCAACTTCTCTTCCAAACTGCCTGGTAGAAAGCCAATATCTTTGCCAACGGATTCTACCGGTTTTGACACCATTAACTTAGTAAATGGTGTTTTGTGGGTCTTCGACTGAATTACTTGCTCCATACCCGCAGCTATACTGATCAAGGTTTTACCCGAGCCGGCTTTGCCAACTAAGGTGACAAGTTTGATGTCTGGGTCCATCAGTGCGTCGAGAGCAAATTCTTGTTCTTTGTTTCTTGCCCTAAGTCCCCACACCTCATCTTTCTTCTTTCGAAGATGTAAAAGAGGCTTCCCTGGACCTTGATATCTAACCAGTACTGTTTGTTTTGTATTCCCGGTGGCACCAATAACAAGATACTGATTTTGATAAAGATCTTTTTCTTGTTCTGGAGAAAGTAATACTTGAGCACCAGAATATATCAAATCAATGTCAGAAGCTGGGATGTGTAAGTCTGAAATGCCTGAATATAGCTCTTCAGCGTTTTCAACAACTTTTTCGTTTTCATAACCTTCGCATGGTATCCCACAAGCATCGCATTTTACACGAAAATTGATATCTCTGGAAACAACGATCACTTCTTTCCCCAAGGAGAGGGCCGCAGAAAGCATTTTGTTGTCAGAATGGTTTTTGTCAAACCCTGCTGGTAGGTTTTCTCCTTTGTCGCAGGCAACAACTCGCACAGTCCCTTTGTTCTTTCCTAAGTTTATCCCGCTGTAAAGGGAGCCATCTGCTCGCAAATTATCCAATATCCTATTGAATTGTCTTGCGTTTGCGCCGGCTGAATCCTGTCGCCCCTTGTGTTTGTCTAATTCATCTAAAATGATCGTGGGAATTATAATATCATGCTCATCAAACTTGTATAGTGACTGGGCGTCTGTCATATAAACATTTGTGTCCAGTAGATAGGTCTTTTTCATACGAATCCTCGTTTATCGGGTTCTATCGTAAGTAGTTTCTATGGGAACAAAAAGGGAGCCCCGAAGGGCTCCCATGGTGGAGATGTTGGGTATCGAACCCAAGTCTTGAAAGTCTCAATAGCTCAGTCATTCACAGGGTTAGTTTGCGCCTTTTTCGTCATAGCAACTTTGACTATCTTATCTTACTTTATTTAGCCTCGGAGCATATAAGCATTTCAGAACGAGGTATCTCAAAATAAGCGACTTTCTGTTTGTTGGCAGTCACCGCCTCATGGGTAGTGGTTTTTTACGCCGCTAGACCCAAGGTATTACTGTTATTAGCAATTATTGTGTTAAGCGTTTTTAGTGAGCCACGCTTCCCTCACCCCTGCACTGTTCTATATTTATCCCCCAATCGAATCCTGTTCATCCCCAGAAACTTCCATCTCTAGATACTCAGAGACTTCATATTTTATGTAATTCTTTTTGTAATTAGAATAGTCAACACCTAATAGAATAGAAGCTTCCTTATGAGTATTGGTTGCCGTACAGGCAAAACGCATTGCAGCCTGCTTGACCAAGTGGTTCAAAGAGGCATATAAAGGAAGATAGAGCTTTCCTTTAGTAATTTTGGCGGCCAACTCAAGCTTCAAAGAAATTACTTCTTCTAAGCTTAAGCTGTTTAACATTATTTCAAATTCTTTAGTTATCTTCTTTTTGTCTTTTAGTTTGGAAGCTATACTTTTATATTTCTTTTTCAACTTCTTTTCTTTCTTTCTAAGCTTACAGCTATTGTAACAGGGTCGAAGCTAGTGTTAAGGTCTTTTTTTTGCCTTAGCTGTAAAAATCATCCTCGTCTTGATCGGAAGCCTCTTCCTCGTCTTCGACTGGGGCTTCTACTTCTGGCTCTTCATAGTCCGGAAGGACATTTTTGAGTTCGTCTTCAAATTTATCAAAGTACAACTTGAGGTTGGTCAAAATGTATTCATAGAACAGTTTTTTGTCCTCTTCTCCGGATAACATAGAGTAAGCGTCAGTGATAATAGACTCAATTCGATTGAAGGAGTCTTCCGCAAAGTTTCGACCCGTTTCATCTTCACCTTCAAGACCAAAGGTATCAGCATCAACGCCACTGCCTTCTATATCAATGAATCCGCCACTCACTTCATCAGACATTTCATCCTCTTCGCTTCCGACATCTACGGTGATATCCTCTAATAGACGCTGGAGGCTCTCTTTAGAATAAGAATAGGACTGATTTTCTCCAAGTTCAGGATGTCCCTCAGCCGCCAACTTATCAATAGCTACGATAGGAGCCAAAGAATTCTTGACAGCTTGAACAATATGGTTTGAGAAGGAGTTGCGCTGTTCGAAGCTAGTAGTGAGGCGCTTATAAGCATCTTCTAAGACCGGAATTATCTTCTTCAAGACATCTTCCAAAACATTGATCCCAGTTGACTCATGAGGAGCCACATCGGACGCATCTTCCAAAAGGATATTGCGGATCGATTCTCGGAGCACTCTTTCGTTTGATATCTGTTTATCATGAAGTTCAACTATACGCTTACGGAGGTATGTCCGAAGGGCTTGTTCTTGCAGAAAGGTCTCTCTATCGATTGTCATTTTCTTATCTCCGTCTCGTCGTGCGACGATTTACTGTTCTTTTTTTAGGTGCCGATTTTGTACGAAACACATCATAAGTATTAGGCGGACCAAAAGCTGACCCACCAAGATCAGCGGCTCCTCCTGCCATTGTCGAA
>PVBE011154415.1_pt1 | contig 48537 bp, 42 predicted proteins | sample 1631181 | NCBI WGS metagenome assembly PVBE01 (sample SAMN08397723, study PRJNA350692) | Marine metagenome, whole genome shotgun sequencing project. | isolation source: water | place: Pacific Ocean | collected 2012-04
CTGAGGAGGTTACCATACCATGGATTATCACCGGCCCAGGTGTAAAGGAAGGCTTCGAAATTACCGATTGGGTAGACACCTATGATACCGCACCCACCCTGGCTTACCTGATGGGTATGACCGCTCCGGATTGCTGGGTAGGCAAACCGGTGAAGACTGCTTTTGAAGTAAGTTCGGGCAATTAGAGTATTCTACCCTGGCCATTCGTATTACATTTCGGAAAATTGGTTTGATTTGCATGAAATCCGCCCGTTCAACCATGAAAAACAATTTTCAACTTGCAATGTCATCATCAATTCACCACACTGCGATTGTGGCATTGATTCTTTTTCTGAGCCCTTTTCTCTGTCAGGCACAGGCCTTACACCCAGATGAGGATCACTTACTAATCTCCAGGATCGCCTTTGGAAGTTGCAGCAATCAAAACGAGGAGCAACCAATCCTTAACACCATTGCCGCGCAAAATCCCGATTTGTTCATTTACCTGGGCGACAATGTTTATGGTGACACAGAAAACATGGACAAACTGAGGGAGAAGTATGAAAAATTAGGCGCGAAGACCGAGTTTCAGTCATTAAAAAATGCCTGCCCGATTATAGCAACATGGGACGATCATGACTATGGAGTAAATGATGGTGGCAAGGAGTATGACAAAAAAGAAGAGTCGAAGAAAGTGATGCTCGATTTTTTTGAAGAACCGGCTTCTTCGTCAAGACAGCAGCGAACAGGAATCTATACCAGTTACTTTTTCAAGGACAATGATCGCACGTTGCAGGTTATCTTAATCGATAATCGAACTTTTCGTTCTCCGCTATGCGAGCGCAAACGTGCGCCTAAAGACATGGGCAGTTACTGGCCCTGCCGAGATACTTGTGGCACCATGCTTGGAGATGGCCAGTGGTTTTGGTTGGAACAACAATTGTCTCTGCCAGCCGATATCCGAATCATTGGAACCAGCACACAATTCCTGGCAGACTTTAATGGTTACGAAGCTTGGGTAAATATGCCCTGGGAGCGTGACAAAATGTTACGCATCATTCAACGCACGGGTGCCAAAGGGGTTTTCTTTATCAGCGGAGACACACATTGGGCCGAGCTTTCGAAACTTGAAAAGATCGTTGACTACCCGATTTACGATATGACTTCAAGTGGATTAACAGAAACCTGGCCCAGCCTTGGACCAAATGATCTTCGACTACACGAGGCATATGCAGAAGTCAATTTTGGATGGATCGAAATTGACTGGAGCCGGCCGGATCCGGGTATTTCGATTCAGGTTAGGGATATTGATGGCGTTGTTAGAATTGAGAAGGAAGTGACATTGAGCAACCTGCAATGATCAAATCTTCTCCATATCCAGACTCCTGATCCAGCCAACTTTTCCATCGGCCAACTTGATCTTGCTCCATTCGTGGGTCGCTTCCACGAGTTGAACTTTTACCCCTTCATGTAAGATAAACAGATCGGTGCTTTGATTGTCAGGAGCGCTTTTAACATAGCTGTTCTGGGCAAACACAATGGCATAGGGATGTAGGGTATCGATCCTGTTTTTACGCACACCGAATATGAGCGCAACAATAGCTAAAACCACGAAAACCACACCAACAAAAAAGGTTATCCGTTTCAGCCCGGCACTGCCCACAAAAACAAAAGCACAACCGAACAAAAACGCTATCCAAAGGAAAAATACCGCCACTTTAGCCCAGGAGTCAGCAGTTCGCCCATTGATCAGGTTCTTCATCCATTTCAGGATAAACAATTCGGGAACGGGCTCAATTTTATCGACAATGCGGAGGTTGGCCAACTTCAGATTGAAACGAATATCCTCGTCATCAGGCGATAGCAGCAAGGCACGTTCGTAGTTGATGATGGCCGAGGCAATTTGGTTCGATTTAAAAAAAGCGTTTCCAAGGTTGAAATAGAGTTCTGCTGATGTAATTCCTTCACCAGCAAGTCCAGAATACAACTCAACAGCTCGGTTAAATTCTTTCTGCTGATATGCTTCATTGGCACTCTTGAAACGGGCATCGGTGTCCTGTGCCGAAATAGAACTGGCAAAGAACAACAACACCAATATGATCTTATATTTCCTCATGCAATTTCACTCTCCAGTAAACCAAACAACTCCGAAGCAGAATTGTAGGTTTCCTGCATATCGGCTCCATCGCTTGAAGGCGCGAATAAAGCCATTTCGCAATTATCTAATAATGATTTCAATTTTTCGATGCTGTTTTCCGACACACCTTTTCGTGCCAGATGCCCGTGGGCTTCATCGCGGGTAAGTTCCGATCCACTGATGTTCAATTTGTCTCCAAGATATCCCCAGACAGCACGGGCAGTTTCGTCATAAAATTCTTTCCGCTCCCTGGCATTCATGTGTTTTTTTGCCGCTGCCAATCGTTTGTTGGCCAGTTTAGTGGCGCGCCTTTGTTTCACCAGGGCCACGTTTCCTGAAAGTTCATCCTCCCTTCTTTTGTAAAACAATAACGCTGCAAACAGCAACACCGGTGACCCCATCAACCCTGCAAAAGGCGTGGAGGCATAAAACCCTCCAGGCTCTTTCTCCAATGAGGCTTCGGTCTTGATGAAACGGATGTCTTCACCAATTAGCTCAACTTCTTCCTTGTTGATATTGGTGATGACAGGTTGATGTTGCGAAACCTCTCCACCCACAGATATAATTTCTTCATCAGAGCTAAGCACAATGTACTTCTCTTGTTTAGTATCAAAATAGGAAAAAGTAAATCCATGTACTTTGTATTCACCCGGCCTTCTTGGAATGATGAGATAATCAAATCTTTTACTTCCCTGCACCACCTGCTTGCTGGTATTTTTACTTTCTGAAATTTTAGGATCATAAACTTCAAAGTCCTGGGGAAGATCGAGCTCCGGAGCTTCGACCATTTTCAGGTTTCCTCTTCCTGATATTTGCATTTTCAATGTGATCGGATCGTCCACCTCGGTTGAAGTTTTGTCTAATTCCACGTTCATATTGAATTGCCCGACTGCCCCTTCGAAAGAAGCTGGTTTACCCGCAACCGGTAAAGCTTTCACATCAATTTTTATACTATTTGATTTCAGGGAATAAGGCATATCCTGGTAGCTGCCAAACATGCTCCCCCAGAAATTGTTTTGTTGTCGCTGGGTTTGTACGCGAACGTAGGTCTCCAACTCCATAGGGTCAACCTCCAACTCCCCAGATCTTTGAGGAAACAGCGCTACTTTTTTCAAATTGGCCACCTGGAATTGCATGTTGTTGTACACCTCATTTCTGAATTGAAGATGTGGCGGCATGTCAAACTCATGCACCCAAAAACCAGAGTAACTGGGTGCTTTTGAAAGGCTTGTATTGGATATGTTGGCCTTCTTGTACAACTTGTAAGTAGCCGTAACTTGCTCCCCTTGCCAAACGCTGGATTTATCAACAATCAAACGCACAAACACACTTTCACCAATCTGGGCATCAAGATCGTTCGATTGGTTTCCCCCCTGGTTATTTCCGGCAGAATTCTGATTGCCTTTTACCACCTGAACGGTTACAATATTCGATTGAATTTTTTTCTTCTTCACTTGCATGAAGGCCGGGCCGATATCGAAATTTCCAACCGTTTTTGGTGACAAGTGGTAGCTGTAAGAAATGCTTTGGGTCATGTTGCCATTCACTATCGACATGCTTGTCGATTGGTTAGGCCCACTCAGCACTTTGAAGTCTTCAAAGGCCGGAGGTTGAAAGTTTCCACCTCCGCCATTCTTAAGTTCAAAAGTAATTTAGAAGGTCTGGCCAACGGCAACCTTACTGCGGTTTACTGAAGCCTGAAGCGATTGCGCATCCACGCTCAATGAAACTAGCATGAACAAGGCGAAGATCGTAGCTGTGATTGTTGTTTTCATGTGTTGAAATTTTAGCTGTTGCCGATTAATACAACCGGCATTCGATCAAGTGTTCGGGTTTCGACTGTAAATAAACGGCTTACCAATCTTTTTCAACGTTTCTTTTTTCGGATTTAACTTTCTTTTTTTGAAGCTTTTCCTGCACTTTTTGTTCTTCTTGTTTAAGCGCTTCAAGTAGTCTCTCAGCTTCCTCTTTACTCATTTGCCCTTCCTTGGGTTGAGCCTGTTTTTCCTCACCCTCTTTTTGTTCTTGCTCTTCTTTTTGTTGCTGTTGTTGCTCTTTCTGTTCCTGGTTTTCCTGCTCCTCCTGGTCTTGTTGATCTTGCTGTTCGTTTTGTTCTTGTTGTTCCTGATCTTCCTGGTTTTCTTCGTTTTGTTCCTCGTTCTTTTCCTGTTCTTGCTCCTGCTGCTCTTGTTGTTTTAGCAAGTTCATGGCATGCATCAGGTTGTGTTTAGTTTCCAGGTCGTTGGGATTAACGCGTAAAGCCTGTTTGTAAGCTTCAACACTTTCCTGCAACTTTAGACCTTTCAACAGTGTATTGCCAAGGTTATGAAAAGCCTGTGCCTTGAATTCCTCGGTGCCATCCATGTTGGCGGCCATTTGAAATTGTCGGGCAGCATCCTCGTATTTTTCCTGTTGATACATGGCATCACCCAGGTTGAAAATGCCTTCCGCATAATTGTGCTTTTCGTCCAAAGCCTGATAGTACTTTTCCTCCGATTCTTCGAATTTCTTTTCGGCATACAACTCATTTCCATCTCGAATATGTTTTCGCTCAGCCTGCGAAAAGACGGTCAGGCTTCCCATTATCAACGTCAGGATCAAGGTCATTTGCTTCATGCCACTTTCTTTTTTTCTGAAAAAATACGCCAATCCGAAAACCAGGTTGTCTTCCTGTCTGAAAGGAAACTTTCTATCACCAGCAACATCAAAGCCACAAAAAGGAAATACTGAAAGTGGTCTTCGTAATCTGTAAAGACCCGCTCTTCAAATTCTTTCTTCTCCATGCTGGCAATGTGTTTCATCAAATTCACCAACTCATCACTTCCGGTTGAAAGCCGCTGGTACTCACCGTTTCCTTTCAATGCAATTTCCTGCAACATGTTTTCATTCAGCCTCGATAAAACGATGTTGTTGTTTTTGTCCCGCTTGAAATCTACCTGCACACCATTTCGATAAATCGGGATAGGCGAACCTTTTGGTGTTCCGATTCCCAAAGTGTAAACCACAACACCTTCATCAACAGCATCCTGGATTGCACGATCCAACTCGCCCTCATGATTTTCTCCATCGGTTATAATCACCAGTGCTTTGTGTTTGGTTTCTCCGGTTTGAAATGAGTTTCTGGCCAAGTCGATGGCTTCAGCGATTGCAGTCCCCTGGGTGGGTACCATTTTGGTGTCAATGGTTTTCAGGAAAATCTTACCGGCCGTGTAATCTATTGTGATCGGCATTTGCAAATAAGCTTTTCCTGCAAACACGATCAGGCCAATCCGGTCGTTTTGAAGTTTATCGATCAACCTTGAGATGAATTGTTTAGCCCGATCCAAACGGCTCGGCTTCACATCCTCGGCCAACATACTTTTCGAAACATCCAATGCCACCATGATGTCAACACCTTGTCGTTTCACTTTTTCGAAAGTGGTGCCGAGTTGTGGATTAGCAATTCCAATGACCAGGAAGATGAAGGCAAGCATCAACAACACAAACTTCACGGTGTGTTTATAGACTGGTTTTTGAGGCATCAGGTGCGCAATGAATCCAGATTCCCCAAAGCGAGTAAGTGCTTTTCTTCGCCACAAAACGAAATACAAAAACAAAACGATAAATATCGCAATGCCCGCCAGCAGCCAGAAATATTCTATGTTTTCAAACTTGAACAACTATGGAATGCTTTTTAAAAAAGTATAACGCAGAAGAATTTCCAACGCAAAAAGGAGAGATGCCAACAAGGCAAAAGGCAGAAATTCTTCCGTGGTCCTGGTGATGGTGCTGATCTCAATTTTGGTTTTTTCCAGTTTGTCTATCTCAGAATAGATTTGTTCAAGGCTCTCATTGTTGGTTGCTCTGAAGTATTTACCATTTGTCATGTTAGCCACTTCTTTCAGTAAGTCCTCATCAATGTTCACCTCTACATTTTGATAGACTGTCCTGTTTCCCATTCGGTAGGGATAGGGCGCTAGTCCACGTGTTCCAACCCCAATAGTATATACCCGTACATCGAATTGGGCAGCCGCCTCCGCAGAAGTTGTCGGGTCAATGAACCCCGCATTATTCTCTCCATCGGTCAACAGAATGACCACTTTGCTTTTTGCTTCACTATCACGGAGGCGATTCACTGAGGTGGCCAGACCCATCCCAATTGCCGTTCCATCTTCAATCAAACCATCCTTTACATCGGCTAGTAGATTTTGTAAAACGGAGTAGTCCGTAGTGATGGGACATTGGGTGAAACTCTCACCGGCAAAAACCACCAGGCCAATCCTATCATCAGAACGACCTTTAATAAAATCTGCCGCCACTTCCTTGGAAGCTTCCAAACGATTAGGTTGAAAATCGCGCGCCAGCATACTGGTTGATACATCCATGGCGATTACGATGTCGATTCCCTCAGTGGATATTTCTTCTTCATTCAATGAAGATTGTGGCCGAGCCAAAGCCAGGATAATCACAGAAAGGGTCAGCAATCTCAAAACCATCAACAGTGGTTTCAACTTTCCGCGCCAGGAAGATCGCAAAGGCTGAATGCTTTTGAGCGAGGGTAGTGTTAGTTCGGGATAGTGGAACCGGTAACGAACAAGGTACCAACCCAAATAAACCAATGGGATAATCAAGAGGAAAAATGCCGAAAGATTGGCAAACGTTATTTGGTTCCAGTAGGCGATCATACGGTAGCTTCCTGGTTTTGGGCTTCTCGTGCTTCGGCAACGGGCCGTGGCTTGGTGCCATTAACGAAATTGTATGCTTGCTTCAGGCTCTGATCATGCTCGTCTGGCAGGGGCTTCACCTTGGCAAATTTCACCAGGTCAGAAAGTTCCAGCATTTGCCTGATTTCAGTTTGCAGTTCATTTCTTACTGCTGTGCGGGTCAAATCATGTACAATTTCAGGAGTGGTAGATTCCAGGGCTGGAACCTCAAATCTGAATTCAATATACTCCCGCACAATCTCCGAAACTTCGGAGTGATAAGTTTTAACCTCACCTTGTTGCCAGAGTTTCTTCTCTTCCAACTCGTGCAATTTCTTCAGAGCGATTTCATGGGGAGGTCGTTTTGGTCGTGGTCGGGCAACAACTTCCGGTTCGGGTTTTTTACGAATAAGGAAGTACCAAATCAACAAACCGAGAATTACCAAAATCGCAACTCCCCAATAGATGTAGGGTAATACCTCCTGCAACGTCAAAGGCGCATCAATTGGCGCTTTTATCGGTGCAATGTTGGCCGTGTCAACAGGAACACCAACCACTGTAACCAAAAGTGCTTCCGTTTTCAGGCTATCGACAGCACCCGATTGTTTATCCTTTATTTTGAACCACGTGGGCTCAATCACAAAATACCCGGTATCGAAAATGGTAAGTTTTATGCGCTGGCTTTCTCTGATTAGCCCTTTTACTTTTTGCGTGTCAACAACCGATGTTTCAAGCACCTCAAATTGGTTGAGGGTATCCACGAACAAAGGCCAACTGACAGATTTGGATTCATCATGATCAACCCGCAAGTTCAGAGTGACCCAATCCCCTATCAAGACTAAATGAGAATCGAGAATTGCGGTTGCCGTCTGGCTGTTTGCCTGAGGTGCTGTTAATCCCAGCAGAAACATGGCCATTGCCAGGTACTTTGTTTTCCAATTGAATTCAAAAATCAACTCCTTCATCTCCTTCGTTCTCTTCCTTTGAAAAATTTCAACAATTCTTTCGAATACGATTGTGAAGTGGCAATACTCACAAGGTCAGCACCACTTTTTACGAATGAACTCCTGGTGTGTTCAAACTGCTCGCGATACCATTTCTTAAATGCATCACGAACTGATTTTTGATTGGTATCCACCCAAATCGTTTGTTGGGTTTCAGCATCAACCACCCTCGCCAAACCAACATTTGGCATCTCCGTTTCTCTTGGATCATAGAGATGAACTCCTACCACATCATGTCTTCGCTTGGCAATACTCAAAGCATCGTGATAGTCGCGATCCATAAAATCGGAGAGCACAAAAACCACGCTTCGCTTTTTCAGCACATTATTCAAAAATTCCAAAGACTGCCTGATATCCGTTTTTCGATCCTGCGGTTTAAAGTCGAGCAACTCACGAATGATGCGGAGGATATGAGATTTTCCTTTCTTCGGTGGAATGAATTTTTCGATTTTGTCGCTAAAGAAAATCACCCCAACCTTGTCGTTGTTCTGAATAGCTGAAAAAGAAAGCACCGCGCAGATTTCAGTGATGATTTCGTTCTTGGGTTGTTGCTGAGTTCCGAAGAAGGAAGATTGACTTACATCAATCAGGATCATCACGGTTAGCTCACGTTCTTCTTCAAAGATTTTGATATATGGATGATTGAAACGAGCGGTCACGTTCCAATCTATGGCTCTGATGTCGTCACCATATTGGTATTCCCGAACTTCGCTAAAAGACATTCCGCGGCCTTTGAAAACAGCATGATACTCTCCAGAGAAGATGTGATTGGACAGACCACGGGTCTTGATCTCAATCTTCCTTACTTTTTTGAGTAATTCTGTAGTCTCCACGCTTAGTCCATTTAAAACTTTCTCAGGCGAGCATATACCCCGCCACCCACTTTACTAGGGAACTTCTACCGCGTTCAGAATTTCGTTGATAATATCTTCGGAAGTAATGTTTTCGGCTTCGGCTTCATAGGTGATTCCAATACGGTGGCGCAAAACATCGTGACAAATAGCTCTAATGTCTTCTGGAATCACATAACCTCTACGCTTTATAAAGGCGAAGGCTTTTGCAGCCAAAGCAAGATTTATGCTGGCACGCGGTGAGCCACCATAAGAGATTAGTGGCTTCAATTTGTCGAGTTTGAATTTTTCTGGGTGACGAGTGGCAAAAACGATATCGAGAAGATAATGCTCAATTTTCTCGTCCATATATACCTGTCGGACGGTATCGCGGGCCCGCATGATGGCTTCTGGAGAAATCACTGCCTTAATTTCCTGAAATGTTTGATTTACGCTATTTCGAACGATCAGTCGCTCTTCTTCTTTTTCAGGATACGTGATCACAACCTTTAGCATAAAACGGTCAACCTGTGCTTCGGGCAATGGATAAGTCCCTTCCTGTTCAATTGGATTTTGAGTGGCCATAACCAGGAATGGTTCTTCAAGTTTGAAGGTTTCGGACCCGATAGTCACTTCCCGTTCTTGCATAGCCTGTAGCAAAGCGCTTTGCACCTTTGCAGGAGCCCTGTTGATTTCATCTGCTAAAATGAAGTTGGCGAAAATTGGCCCCTTCTTCACAGCAAACTTATTTTCAGCTTGATTATAAATCATGGTTCCCACCAGGTCGGCAGGTAACAAATCAGGCGTAAACTGAATCCGGCTGAAATGCGCGTCAATCGCTGTTGAAAGTGATTTAATCGCCAATGTTTTTGCCAATCCGGGCACACCCTCTAACAAAATATGACCTTGAGAAAGAAGCCCCAACAGGAGCCTTTCAAGCATATATTTCTGACCAACTATGGTTTTGCCCAACTCCATGTTGAGCATTTCAATGAATGCACTTTCTTGGTGAATGCGTTCATTGATCTCTTTGATATCAACGGTAGTTTGTACTGTTTCCATTTGAATTTTAAGTGTTTTAGTCCCGATAGCTATCGGGATGAATTTTCATTTGCCGAATAAAATCAGTTGGATTGTAAGCTCGGTTAAACCCACAAACCTCAAACGAAGCGGGTTGCAAAATAATTACACGTTTAACACCAAAGCAAGTTAAACATTGTTAAAAAGGAAACCCTTTACCCTTCAGCATTTCAGCGAACTCTCAACGACCTTTTCAGTTCCATTTTCACATTTCAATTTCAGCGCGGCAAAAGTAAGTTTTCCATATAGAAATATGCTGATAAATCATCTGCCATATCGACCGTTCTGAAGACAATGTTCCTGCCCAGCATATTTTGGGTCAACAACCGAAACATTTCCTTTCAATTCACGTATAAGACAGGGATACAGTGTGTGAAGTGTCAGCCATAGATTCGGCTGGCAATTCCCGACAGACCTGAATATCATAAACAGCAGGATTTATCGTGAAAAATTGAGGGGATGAAACGAAGGGTTGTATTCTATATGGTGGTAGCGATTATTCTATTCGCTGTCAACGAGTCAAAAGCCGGACCTGGCAAAAGATGTAAAGGCGGAATATGTAACATCAAATATGTGGGTAAGGAGAAAGTCCACATCGGAGCTGTTTACACTGGCCACACTTTCAATTTGATTTTCAATACTTCAGGGAGAATTCAGGATGCCCAGATGGGAACTACTTTTGAATTCAAATCACAAAGAAGTTATGGGGCAATCATCAGATTGATGAGTAAGAGGCAAGTGGGTCTTCGTGCTTCTCTTGGGGCATCGCACCTTGAATACCTGGTTTCTGCCACAAAGGCTGACGACCCCGTCAATTACGAAGCTTCCAGGAGAGATATTGATTTTTCGATCGGCCTTGAAAAGCACATCGCATTTTCAAAGGTAGTCCGCACGTATATAGGTCCAAACATTCCCCTCACCATCAAGGGAACAAGCAAAACAGAGGCGATCGACATAACGGAAAACCCAATTTCCAAACTATCGGTAGGGGGTGGATTAACCACGGGTCTGATTTTCAAAGTTTCAAAGATGCTGACATTGGGCATTGATTGCGAGGCACTTTACCGCTCACAAAAATTTTCAATATCAGGAATGGGTAGCCAGGCGGAAGAAATGAAGTTTGGCAATTTAGGCCTGAAGGGAAACATTTACCTCGGTGTCGCATTTTAGGCAAATTACCTCACGGGTAAACATTCAAAAACTTAGTTTCATCTGTTTGATATTGATATTCAATGGTCAGATGGAACGCCCATTTTAAACTTTTCTCCAGTGTGAACGCACTTCACATGGAGCGTTTCGTTTGGTAATAATTTTACTCAGAATCCCGAGGTGTAGGTACACTTCGGGATTTTTTGTTTTCTCACAAAAATTTTTTCTCCCTGAAAATCAACGAGTTACGAAGAAACTTTGAATGTTTTTAGTACTATGCTTTGCATAGTACCATCTTTTATACATATCTTTGCATTAGCAAGAACAGGGTTAAGCCTTACTATTTGGTTTCACCCTCTAATCAAAAGTTACTTGATATGCAAAATCTTCAATCCATTATTTTCACAATTGGCATCGCTCTACTACTTTTTGCCGGATGCAGTTTCAGTGTTACCTCCAATCCTACCATCTCGAAAAACCAGGAGATCGTAAAGACCTGTGAGGACAATTCAGCTCCCGAAAAACACACCATCCTGATATTTGAGGTTGACTTTGCCGAAAACCAACTCAAAGAAGAAATCAACGATCAACAAAATCTTCATTTGATCGACAATACCATTTTCGAATTCACACAGTCTATTCTTGGCAAGGTGCTGCGCATAGGGCTGAGTACAGTTGAACTTCGATCTTCAAACATTTAATCTCAAGGATTATGAATCTAGAGAACACCAAAGTACAGATGCGCAAGGGCATCCTTGAGTACTGCATTCTTTCCATAATTGCACAGGGTGAAGTTTATGCTTCAGACATACTATCGAACCTGAAAGACGCTAAAATCATTGTAGTGGAAGGAACATTGTACCCTCTACTTACCCGCTTAAAAAACAGTGGATTACTGAGTTATCAATGGAAAGAATCTACATCTGGTCCACCTCGCAAATATTACCAATTGACGCCACTTGGTGAAAAATTCATCAAGGAATTGGACGGCACCTGGCAAGAGCTGCTCTATGCCGTAGAACTTACCACATCGAAGAAAAAACCTGCTAAAAAATAACCAATCATGAATAAGACAGTCTCCATAAACCTTAGCGGCATCGTTTTCCAGATCGATGAGTTTGCCTACAACAAACTCAACAATTACCTGGAATCTGTTAAAGCTCGCTTCTCACAAACTGAGGGCAGCGATGAGATTATCTCTGATATAGAAGCACGTATTGCTGAAATGTTCAGCGAAAAAGTGAACAGCACCAAACAGGTAATCACAATGGACGATGTTGAATCCATGATCAACCTGATGGGCAAACCAGAAGATTTCGAAGACTCGCTTGATGAACCTACCATGTCCACTTCAGCCTCTGCCTCCACCTCTGGAGGACCCAAAAGAAACAAACGGCTGTATCGTGATGAGGAGGAAAGCGTACTTGGTGGTGTTTGTGCCGGCCTGAGCGCTTATATCGGGATTGATGATCCTATCTGGATACGCTTGATTTTCGTGGCAGTGACGCTGGCCGGAGGTTGGGGAATTCCAATCTACATCCTGTTATGGATCATTGTACCAAAAGCGGAAACAACCAGCCAACGTCTTGAAATGCGCGGGGAAGACATCAACATTTCGAACATTGAAAAGACGGTGACATCCGGAGCTGATGATGTAAAAAAAAAGATCAATGAAATAGGTAATAGTGAGGCAGTAGCTCAAACCAAATCGGGTTTTCAAAAGCTGTTAGGGCTTGCTGCACGTATCCTGGAAGCCATCTTCACAATTATTGTAAAGATTCTCGGAGTTGTCTTCATAATTAAAGGAGGTTCATTGCTGATCACAGGCTTTTTCCTCTTCCTTGTTTCACTTGGTTTAATTGCGGCAGGTGTCCCTGAAATATTCCAGGCAACATTTCTTGGAGGGTGGCAAAGTGTACTTGGAACATTAGGACTCGTTTTAGTGATTGGAATACCAGGGGTAGCTCTGATCTGGCTTGGTCTGAGAATTCTATTTGGTGAAACTATCAAACTCAGAAACGCCAGCATCGGTATGGCCGTAGCCTGGACCTTGGGTTGGATTATGCTCTTTGCCGGAGGAACATGGATAGCCGCCAAATTCAGCAACAAAACCGGACCTAAGGAAGCTATAGAATTGGTTCAACCTTCGGGCAACACACTATATCTACACCAGCTTTATGATCCTGAAAAAGGCCAATGGGAGCAAGACGAGTTGTTCTTTGGTGAAACGGTTGAGGGAATTTACCACACAGGTGATGAAGTCATCATGGAAGACCAGGTGCAGCTGGATATTGTCAAAAGCAACACCGATAATTTCGAAATGCTCATTTATAAATCGGCAAGAGGAACCAGCAAATCTGATGCTGCAGATAGGGCGGGTAACATCACCTATGAGTTTACCCAAAACGACACATTGATGAATTTTTCCAGCCTTCTCAAATTCGCATCAGAAGATGAATGGCGAATGCAGGAAGTGGAAATTATACTCAGAGTGCCTGAAGGAAAATCCGTTTTCATTGGGGAGGATATGAACGATATTATCTACGACATCAAGAATGTAACCAACACCTGGGATGGACATATGACCGGCCACACCTGGGAAATGAAACCTAAAGGATTGACATGTCTCGATTGCGATTTCAGTAAAACGGAAAGGCGTTTAAGCGGAGATTTTGTCACTGAGCGTTATGCCATCTCTGATTTCGACATGGTTGATATTTCCGGAGCATTTAAGGTTGACCTGATACATGGCATTGAATACGATGTTCAGGTAAAAGCGGAGCCGAGCGACCTGGATAACATCAGCGTAGAGAAACGTGGAAATGTATTGAAAATTGAACCAGATCGAGACTTGATTAAACTTTTCAATCGGAACCTTTACCAGAACGTTGTAATTGAAATCACAACTCCGGAACTATCAGAGATTGAATTCAGCGGAGCTACAGATGCAACTGTTGAAGGCTTTGAACTTACATCGCTCACTGCTGACATATCAGGAGCTACCGAATGTAAAATGAACATAGATGTGGAAGATCTGGATTTGGAAATTTCAGGAGCTTCAAAAGTGAGGCTATCTGGAAATGGTACAACCCTGAAAGCCGAGTTAAGTGGTGCATCAAACTTAAAGGCCAGGGATTTTGCCTGTCACAAAGTTTCAGCAGAAATAAGTGGGGCAAGCAATGCAACCGTTCACGCCATCGGTAGTCTTTCGGCAGATGTATCCGGGGCCAGCCAATTATCATACAAAGGAAGTCCTGAAATCGATTCAGATGTCAGTGGCTTTTCTTCGATAAAACCGCTTCATTAACTTTTAACCACCCGCGCGTTTTTAAACTTCTTCAAAGCAAGTGTTTTAGATTTCGGTGCAGCGCGGGTGGTTTCTTTTGTACGCTACAAGGCATATCCTTTAACCCGGATACACAAAGAGACTCTATTCCAAGCCAAATCCCTTAACTTTGCCTAGCGAACGTTAGGGAGCAATGGAGCCAACCATTTCAGCCAGGAAAGCACAAATAATTTCAGTAGCCCAAAACCAGTTCAGGATAAAGGGCTATGCCGCCACGTCAATGCGCGATTTGGCAAAGGAAATCGGCATTGAGCCTGCATCGCTTTATTCACACATTTCGTCCAAAGAAGAAATCCTTAGTGACATCTGCTTCAGGCTGGCACAGAAATTCTTCGACCAATTGGACCAAATTAATACCGATGGGTTGTCGCTGGAAGATCGGTTGAAAGCTATGATCGAAGGTCATGTAACGGTTATTTCTGGTGAAATTGATGCTGCAGCGGTTTTCCTGCACGACTGGCCATTTCTTTCAGAACCAGATTTATCGCGTTTCAAACAACTGCGAGATGATTACATCAGTGTATTTCACACAATGATTCAGGATGGAATTGACGATGGGAATTTCAGGCAAGTGGATGTACGGTTTCTTACCCTTTCAATATTTTCGAGCATCAATTGGATATACGATTGGTATGATCCCAAAGGCAGTATGACCATTGAACAAATCGGGTCGGAGTTATCAAAAATTATTTTAAATGGGATTACAAATAGTGATCAATCTGAGCCCAAAACGGATAACTCCCAATAAATTTATCGACACCAACTTTGAACTTTAAACGTTGAACTAAACATGTACGGAGGCGGATACATACACGAAGAGGCAGAAGAGAAATTCAAAAATCCACCGGTTGAAGAAGATCCGGAAAAGCTGTCGATTTTCGAAGCCCGGATCGATCGGGGCGAAAAAATTGAACCCAACGACTGGATGCCTTATGAATATCGCAGGCAACTAATCAGAATGATCGAGCAGCATGCACACAGCGAAATCATTGGTGCGCTGCCAGAGGGTACCTGGATTACACGTGCTCCCGGGTTCAAAAGAAAACTCGCCCTAATAGCCAAGGTGCAGGATGAAATTGGTCACGGGCAATTGCTTTACAGTGCAGCAGAAACACTGGGCAAATCACGAGAGGCAATGATCAATGACCTCTTATCCGGTAAATCGAAATATAGTAATGTTTTCAACTACCCTGCTAAAACATGGGCCGATGTAACTGTAATTGGTTTCCTGGTTGATGGTGCTGCAATTGTAAACCAGCTGATTAATTCTAAAGGTTCGTACGGGCCTTATTGTCGGGCACTAGAGCGTATATGCTATGAAGAATCTTTCCACTTGAAGCAAGGTCATGAAGCTTTGGTTTACCTGGCAACCGGAACACCTGAGCAAAGAAATATGTTGCAAGAAGCCCTCAATAGGTGGTATAAGCCATTGATCCATTTCTTTGGGCCTCCGGATAAAACTTCGGTTCACAGCAACAAACTAATGCGTTGGAAAGTGAAATTGGCTTCGAATGACGACATGCGTAATCAATTCATGGATCAATATGTTCCAAAAATCAGGGAACTGGGATTAGACTTCCCTGACCCCAACCTGAAGAAAAACAGTGAAACCGGTGAGTGGGAATACTCTGACCCCGATTGGGACGAGTTTTATAGAGTAATAAAGGGTGATGGCCCTTGTAACAAAGAACGTTTGCAGGTTCGTGCATGGGCGGAAGAACATGGCCGTTGGGTTCGGGAAGCCCTTTTGAAACCAGATGAAAAGTACACTTTACCATTAGCCTAGAGATTATGAGCCACTCAGACGATCCGAGAATAAAAAGAATTGCACTTCCAAAAGGAGATGTGGTTTTGAAAGAACATGAAAACTGGACCACATGGGAAGTTTTCCATCAAAAGAAACGTGGCGCGCAAGCCGTGCATGTAGGTATAGTACACGGACCAAATGCTGATATGGCATTGGTTTTCGCAAAAGAACAATATGGCCGCAGACAGAAGTGCGCCAACCTTTGGGTAGTAAAAAGCACCGATGTACACACTTTCAGCTATGAGGACGAAGACATTTTCGACAATGCTGTTGCAGCCGAAAAGCGTTATCGGGAAGCAAGTGGTTTCCAGGTAAGAGACAAGATCAACAAATACAAAGAAGAACACGGCATTTCTGCCAAAGCAAAAATCTAAACGAATGAATCAGCAAGCGATAACCAATCTCGTTTTCCGAATGGCCGATGATGCCCTCATTTTTGGTCATCGAAATTCAGAATGGACCGGACTGGGGCCAATCGTTGAAGAAGACCTTGCCTTCTCGTCTATGGCCCAGGATAAAATTGGCCACGCGCTGGCGCTCTACCAGATTCTGAACACAGAGTTTGGAGAAGCCGACCCAGATCGGCTTGCATTTTTAAGGGAAGAAGGGCAATTCAAATGTTGCCACCTGGTAGAACTTCCAAATGGTGAGTTCGATTTCAGCCTGGCCAGGCAATTTCTTTTCGACTATGCCGAAATACTGCGTTATACAGCTTTAGAAAAATCTACCCAGAAGCCTTTGGCCGATTTGGCACAAAGGGTAAAAGGTGAATTGAAGTATCACATCATGCATGCTCAAACCTGGATGCACAGCCTGGCCCGCGGAAACGAAGAAAGCAAAGCGCGAATGCAAACCGCCATAAATGAAGCATTTCCTTACGCACTTGGTATTTTTGAACCCTCTGAATTTGAGGCAGAATTGATAGATTCCGGTGTATTCATTGGGGAAGTTGAATTGAAAAACAGATGGCTGAAGAGTATTCAGGAACAACTTGAAGATTGTGGTTTAACCATGCCAGACTCTAACAACGCAAACCCAGTTTATCGAGGCCGCACAGGTTTTCACTCGGAATACCTGGTACCTCTGCTTGAAGAAATGGGTGAAGTGCTACGAACCAATCCTGTTGCAGAATGGTAAGCTCAAAATATGGAAACAAGCCTCAATACCACTGAAGAAAAGATTTTAGCGTTGCTGAAAGAAGTCAGCGACCCTGAAATTCCTGCAATATCTGTGGTGGATCTTGGCATTATTACGGCTGTTTCGGTGGCTCAGGATGGCGCAGTAAAAATCAAAATGACACCAACTTTTGTGGGCTGTCCGGCACTACATTACATGCAAAATGAAATTCGTGAAAAAGTAGTTGAAGGCGGTTATAAAAATGTGGAAGTTGAGATCGACCTTGAAAGTAAATGGTCAACAAACAAGATATCTGTTGAAGGAAAACAGAAGCTAAAAGAATTTGGCCTGGCTCCTCCGGGCAAATTCAAAAAGGATTTTGATCTTAACACGCTACGTGCATCCAAGTGCCCAAGATGTGGAAGCGACAACACGGTTCTGAGAAGTCCGTTTGGCTCAACCTTATGCAGGGCTATTCATTACTGCAACGAGTGTAAGGATAGTTATGAGCAGTTTAAGCCGCTTTAACTCTCCAAATTAATCTCCTCCCCACCTTCATCGTAAAACTTATACTGGGTAAGAGCAAAATTGGTATTTGCGTCAATTTTAATCCACTTCTTGTATTTGAAAAACCAATCCATGCGCATGGATGGAAATCCCTTCCGAATAAAGGCATCGATGAATGGATGGGTTTCAATGGTTACGGTCTTTCTATTGGCCAACAGGTATTCAAGCGTGTTCTCAATCTGGTCGATCACCAGGATGGAGGCTTCAATTTTACCAGACCCATTACAGGCAGGGCAGTTTTCTGTTGTGGTGATGGTTAATTCCGGTCGTACACGCTGCCTTGTAATCTGCAACAACCCAAATCTGCTTAATGGCAGCACTTTGTGTTTGGCGCGATCAAGACTCATAGCATCGCGCATGCTTTGATACAGTCGTTTCTTGTTATCTGTTGACCGCATGTCAATAAAATCCACCACAATGATTCCTCCAATATCGCGCAAACGCAACTGGCGAGCTATTTCTTTTGCAGACTCCAGGTTCACGCTAATGGCTACTTCTTCCTGGTTATTGGCTTTTGAGACTTTGTGACCACTGTTCACATCAATCACATGCAGTGCCTCCGTATGTTCAATCACCAGGTAAGCACCACCTGCCATGGAAACAGTTTTCCCAAACAAAACTTTAATCTGCTTGTTGATTCCGAAGCTGTCGAAAAGTGCCGTTTTCGATTTGTGGTTCTGAACGATGTTCTGTTTTTCGGGAGCAATTTTTCCAATGTAATTCGAAATTTCTGATTGAAGAGCCGGGTCATTAGTAACGATCTTGTTAAAAGAATCGTTGAGCAGATCCCGCACTATGCTCGATGTTTTGTCAATTTCGCCCAACACTTTTTTCGGTGGATAAGCCGCCTTCAGGTTCGTAACCATCATTTTCCAACGCTCTACCAGCGATTCCAAATCTTCGTGCAATTGCTGAACGGTTTTCTTTTCAGCCACGGTTCTGATAACCACTCCGAAATTTTTAGGGCGAATACTTTCTATTAAACGTTGAAGTCGCTTCCTTTCCTCGCTGTCAGCAATTTTTTTGGAAATCCCTATTGAATCGTTGAACGGAGTTAATACAAGATAACGGCCGGCAATACTAAGCTCACAACTGAGGCGGGGCCCTTTGGTAGAAATTGGTTCTTTCATAATCTGAACCAAAATACTTTGTCGGGATTGCAGCACCTCTTTTATCTTACCGCCTTTCAGAATTTCAGGTTCAAACTTGAAACCTTCAAGCATGGGGGTTTTCCTGTTACCCGCAATGGCACTGCGGGTAAACTTCATTAGCGACCTAATGGTAGGACCCAAATCTGTGTAATGCAGGAATGCGTCTTTTTCAAAACCCACATTTACAAAAGCTGCGTTAAGGCCGGGTACAACTTTAGTGATTTTCCCGAGGTAGAGGTCACCAACAGCAAATTGGTCGTTGGTTCCTTCGCGTTGCAATTCAACAAGACGTTTGTCTTCCAATAAGGCTATTTCTACACCTTTTGGGGTAGAATTGACTACAAGTTCTCTGTTCAAAACAGTTTGTTTTGGTACAGCCGTTACAGTTGATTAGCAGGTAGAGGATTTACCTTGCGATTAGAAATTGAGGTGCAGCACAAAGGCCGGTTTTGAATCAGTATTCAAAAGCTCAGCACTAATTGGTAATGTTTCGTGAGAAAACAAAAGCAAATGCGCTTATACCACATGCTTTTGCGATCTACTACTTCTTCTTATGTCTGTTCTTTCTTAATCGCTTTTTTCTTTTGTGAGTTGCGATCTTGTGTCTTTTACGTTTTTTTCCGCAAGGCATGTCTTAATTGGTTTTTTCATCAACTGCCATCGGCAGCATTAGTTATACTTTCAATAAGTTTATCTATTTCTTTGTGGAAACCGGGTTCATCCACCAGTTTCTTACAATTTTCAAAATTTCTCACCGCAGCTTCAACATCACCAGCCTGTTGATAGGCTTCCCCAAGGTAAAAATATGCTTCAGAATTACGATCATCAGCTTCAAGAACTAATTCAAAACGAGAAATCGCTTTCTGAATTTGGCCCGAAATTAAGCCATATCTGCCTAATATCAAGTTTGCATCAATATTTAAGGGTTCATTTTCGACAATTTGCAGCAAAATCTGAACCCCATCCATCACTTTGTTCATTCCATCGAGATAAACAGAAGCTTTTTTTAGTTTATACGAAGTACTGTCTGGCGCTAAAACCAAGGCATTTTCGTAGCTCTCAAGGGCTTTGTTAGCCATGAAGTTTTTCAGTTCAGGTGTTTTGGATTCAAACATAGTTTTGGCAAATTGATCTCCTGCATTATCCCAGGCTATTGGAGTTTCTTCAATTTCTGCCATTTGCAAATAAAGCAGCGCTGACCATTCTTCTGAACGCCCATGAACCAATTCAAACTGTCTATTCAGTAACTCCAATCGTTCAATCTTCGACCGGGAGGCCCTAAAATCACTTTCCAAACTCGCAATTGCATTATTGAGACTGTCGGGAATTTCTTTGCGCTTTTTTGCAATCAGCTCATCAAGGCTTATTTGAGTTTCAGCTATGGATTCTTCGGAGAGCACATTTTCATCGGAATTGATGGGTTCCTTGGTGGGTCCAAAAACAAAAAGAGCGATAGTCAGACCGATTCCGACCACCGCCAATATCAACCGGGAAATGCCCATTTACTTTGCTTCCAGGTTTTCCTTAATCTTCGAAGTATTGGCTCTAACTGTATCCATAAATACCTTGGCAGGTTTAAAGGCGGGAACAAAATGCTCTGGAATTTCCATGGCAATATTCTTTTTGATGTTGCGCCCTACTTTTTTTGCTCGTCTTTTAACCACAAAACTTCCGAATCCCCTGATGTAAACATTTTCACCTTCTCGCACGTTCTGTTTCACCTGCTTGAAAAACGATTCCATGGTGACTAATACATCTACTTTCGCGATTCCTGTTTTTTCGGAAATTTGTGTGATTATATCTGCTTTTCTCATGGTGAAATTACATTAGAAATAATTGCTATTGGGTTGTGGAAAAGTGCTAACAAAACTCCACAAATTTTCTCGAATAATAAAATATCCCCTGCTTTATTTTGCTGATAATCTTGTACATGCGCAATAGTTTCAAAAAAAACTCCTTCATTGGCACAAGGAAAATCAAAAATCACATCCTTGGAAAAACACAGATGATCCGTACAGGATATGGTTATCGGAAATAATATTGCAGCAAACCCGCATCAAGCAAGGCACACCTTATTATCTCAGATTTATAAATCGATTTTCATCCATTGATGAACTTGCTGCTGCCACAGAAGACGAGGTTTTTAGTTTGTGGGAAGGTCTGGGATATTATAACCGGGCAAGAAATATGATAAAAACAGCCAAATTCCTGGTTGAACAAAAAGATGGCAGGTTTCCCGAAACCCATGCTGAACTCTTGAAGCTACCTGGCATCGGGCCTTACACAGCAGCGGCAATCTCATCATTTGCTTTCAATCTTCCCAACGCAGTCGTTGATGGCAATGTTTACAGGGTGCTTTCACGGGTATTTGGGATATACACACCCATTGACTCAACAAATGGTAAAAAGGAATTCCAGGCTTTGGCCGACAACCTAATTGATCGCCAATCACCCGGTGCATACAATCAAGCTTTAATGGACTTCGGAGCTAACGTGTGCGTACCAAAAGCACCAAAATGTTCGCAATGCCCTTTCCATTCAACTTGTTTTGCAAGTAGAAAAAAAATGACCGAACGGCTACCGGTAAAGGAAAAACAACTTGTCCGTAAAACACGCTTTTTCAATTTCCTCGTTTTTCGGTTTGAGGATTATACTTACATCGAGAAAAGGAAAAAGTCAGACATCTGGAAATCGCTTTACCAATTTCCCATGATTGAAGATCGAAAACTGCTTAACAAGAAGCAGCTTAAGAAAAGCTCGTTTAAAGTAGTTAATAAAGATTCAATCCGTTCGCACCTCGACTTGAGTCAAACACTCACGCATCAAAATATTAAAGCACGATTTTTCGAAATCATGATTTCAAATCCTGAAGATGTAAATCTCAATGGGACCCAAAGAGTAGCCGTGAAAAATTTGAATAATTTTGCCTTCCCAAAAATTGTAGGTTTGTTTTTAGAGCATAAAATCTTAAATTCATAAAATATTCATCCTCTGCATTTTGTTAACAAACGCAGAAAAACACCACCTACCATGAGAGGAATCAATAAAGCAATTTTAGTTGGCAATTTGGGTAAAGACCCGGAAATCCGCTACACAGAATCAAAGGTACCGGTAGCATCGTTCAGCCTGGCCACTACCGAGTCGTATAACGACAAAAACGGAACCAGGGTGGATCGAACAGAATGGCATAACATCGTCTTGTGGCGTGGGTTAGCCGATGTGGCTAATAATTATCTGCACAAAGGATCGAAAGTTTATATTGAAGGGCGGATTCAAAATCGGAGTTATGACGATAAGGAAGGAAACAAAAGGTATATATCCGAAATCGTTGGTCTCACCTTGGTTATGCTCGATAGCAAGCCAGCCGGAGAATATCCTAATACTGCAAATCAAGTAAACGAGCCAGCAGAATTTGGCTCAAACGAAAGTTCACAAGAGGCAGAAGATTTGCCCTTTTAAGACATGGTTTAATTAAACCTGAAATATATTGGAAAGTAGTTCTGACACCGTTCCGTTACCGGAACCTCATCATTGTAGCAAACTTCATAATAGTTTTATTGGCCTAAATCAAAGGCAAAGTTGATCATGGGCATTGGCTTTGCAATAGGAGCGGTTTTGCTGTTGCTTTGTGCTTCAGCATTGGTTTCAGGATCTGAGGTAGCTTTTTTTTCTCTTGATTCACAAGACAAGGAAGAACTGGCCAATGACGGATCTCCAAAATCGCGCAAGATTCTAAAACTCATCTCAGCTGAACAATACAAATTTCTGCTGGCCACCATACTGATTCTCAACAATGTGTTCAATGTCGCCATTGTTATTGTTTCTTACTACATTTTTTCGAATTTGTTTGATTTCAGTAACCATCCCGCGCTCGGGTTTATCGTAAACGTGGTGGGTGTAACAAGTTTTCTTTTGTTGTTTGGAGAAATAATGCCAAAGGTTTATGCCAATCTGAATGACTTGAAAATGGCCAGATTTATGTCTGGGCCACTTGATGTTTGCAATGGGTTTTTAAAGCGAGCGAGATTGAGCATCTGGCTTGCAAAAGCTTCAGATTTGTTAGAAAAACGAATTCAAAAATATCAGACAAACAGCATTGATATTGAAGAGATCAATAGCGCTATTGATTTAACTGTTGGCCAAAAATCTACCGAACAAATCAACATCCTGAAGGGTATTGTTCAGTTCGGAAATATTTCAGTTACCGATGTTATGCAGCCTCGTATCGACATTTTTGCACTGCCCATAGACACAACATTCGATAAAGTGTTGACCCTGGTAAACGAAAGTGGTTATTCCAGGATTCCTGTATTCGAAGAAGATCTGGACAACCTGAAAGGCGTGCTTTACGTGAAGGATTTGCTGGCCTATCTCAATATGCCCATTGACTTTAAATGGCAGGAACTATTGCGGAGTGCATTTTTTGTACCTGAAAGCAAAAAGATTGACGATTTACTACGCCAAATGAAAGGTAATCGTACACATCTGGCTATAGTGGTTGACGAATATGGTGGAACAGAAGGCCTAGTAACTCTGGAAGACATTCTGGAGGAAGTGATCGGGGAAATAAAGGATGAATTTGATGCCGGAGATGAAATAGAATTCCGAAAGATTGATGACCAAAATTTCGTTTTTGAAGGCAAAACACTTCTGAATGATATCTGTAAAGTGATGAATTTAAACATCAACACCTTCGATGAGGTGAAAGGTGAGGCCGACTCTCTGGCAGGGTTGGTTCTTGAAATTACCGGTAAAATTCCTGAAAGTGGCGACAAACTGGAATACGCTAACTTCATGTTTAGCGTTGAGTCTCTTGATAAAAACAGAATTCAAAAAGTTAAAGTAACCGTTCTTGAGCTCGAAAATGAATCTTAGTTCTATATTGAATTTCACTTCCCGCTTCGCATCCTGCTATTTACTCATAATTGCCTGCTTCATTTTTGGTTGCGAAGAGCGCGAGTTTACTCCAAAACCCAAGGGCTATTTTAAAATCGATCTTCCGGAGAAATCGTATAAACCCTACCAGGTTGAAGGATGCTCATTTACATTCCATGTTCCAGGCTATAGCCAGGTTGAACGGGATTCTATCTTCTTTGGGAAAAAAGTTGAAGATCCTTGCTGGCTGAACATTCATCTTCCGGAATTTAGTGGCAGTATTCATCTGAGTTACAAAGAAATAAAGGAAGGCCAGTCACTCTCAAAACTGGTTGAAGATGCTCACAAACTTACTTTCAAGCATACCATTAAAGCAGATTATATCGATGAAAGAGCAATCGCCTCACCCCATGGTGTTTCAGGTATGTTGTATGAAGTAGGAGGCGATGCAGCTTCGAGCGCTCAATTCTACCTCACCGACAGTATCAATCATTTCCTTAGAGGCTCCTTGTATTTTAACATAACCCCAAATGCCGACAGCATGAGCCCGGTAATTCAATTTGTTAAAGCCGATTTGATTCACCTGATACAGACTTTCAGGTGGGAGAATAGAGACAATTTCACCGACTAGCTATTCAAACTTTTTGAAGAAGGAGGTGAGTCCTATGTTTCGAATAGCTCCCTTTATTGAGTTCATGGAAGTTTCCATTAAAATTCATAGAATAAGCTTTTAAATACCCCTTTGCATACTTTGCGCCTGCCTGTTCTACAGACAGGGGAAATATCAATGTAGGTTTCACGCAAAGTTCGCAATGAAAAAAATCGGAATAATTCATAAATGTTGACAAAATCGCAACTTGTTCCTCACATAAAACCCTAAATGCAATGTCACCATTGGGGCATTTAAGGGCCTTTTTCTAAAAATTCAATTTGTCAGAAGGATCACTTTTCAGCGACACAAAAGAAGTCGTAGCAAAGGTCATCGGCTTTTTTCAAGTGAAAATTAGCTGTGGTGATTTCACTGGCCATGCTACTATTTTTCTTATGAATATTTGCACGATTCATCCTATTAAGAATATCGTAAGGCACCTGTAGGAGTTTTCTTGGCAACCTGTGCTGCAAATCAAGTATATCGAAACGAGTGAATTTGCTTACTCCACGTTTGTTTTCTTCATAATACTGGTTTACAGGGTCATTTCCATAAACACCCTGCACATAGATGTTCTTAAATCCACGATCGAGAATAGCATACATCTGCTCCTTGTTATATTCGCGAGCATGCCAGGGGTTGCGTGTTAATGACATTTTGATGTTGGGGGTAGAGAAAATGGCCTTCCCACCTGGCTTCAGCACCCTGAAAATCTCATCTACAAACAATTCATCGTCTTCAATATGTTCAATCACCTGGAAAGTCACGACAAAATCGCGCGAGTTATCCTCAATACCCGGAAATGGTGGAACGTTGGCATTATTGAACGAAAACTGAGGGTACTTTTTCCGCAGTCTATCGAGGACAAGTTCATTTTTATCGAAAGCCGTATAGTCGCTGCATTTTTCCAACAACATTTCCAAACCTCTTCCTTCTCCACAACCAACATCTAAAACAGAACCACTAATCAGTTTAGCAGCTTCTTCATAAGCAAACAAAAGACGTTGGTGTATGGGGTTGTCGCTGACAATTTCAGAAGATGCAATTTCTGTAGTAAGAATCATAGGTGCAAAATAAGTGCATATTCAAACCGAGTTCAAACCGAGTTCAAACCCTTAACAATGTTTAACCGGAACGAAATGCAAAGTTACTGAAATTTGCAATGCGCATCCTCTGTTAGTGATAACAGAAAACGCTTTGGTTACGCACCATTCGCCCACCCCGAAATCTTCTTACTGGCTTTATTTTTTAACTTTGGGCGCATTTTCAAAATCCCATATTTAAATGGATCAATTCAAGAAGATCAATAATATTACCGGCTGGGTAGTTTTCCTCATCAGTCTGATCGTTTACACCATGACGCTTGAGGCAACTGTTAGCTTTTGGGATTGTGGTGAGTTTATTCTGGCAGCCTATAAAATGCAGGTAGTTCATCCGCCTGGAGCCCCCGTTTTCCTGGTGATTGGGCGCTTATTTACACTACTTGCAGGAGGGAATGAAGAGTTGGTACCCTGGATGGTTAATTTCATGTCGGGGCTTTCAAGCGCATTTGGAGTACTATTCATTTTTTGGATTGTTACCCACATGGCCCGTAGAATGGTCATTCCTGAAGAAAAAGGCTTTACCCCAGGAAATATTGCGGGAGTTATGGTTGCAGGTATCATCGGTGCACTTGCTTGCACGTTTTCCGATACGTACTGGTTTTCTGCTGTCGAGGGTGAAGTTTACGCCCTTTCCACAATGTTACTTTTTATGGTTTTCTGGGCAATGATGAAATGGGAAGAAGCAGCAGATACTAAAGATGGAGACCGTTGGTTGATTTTTATTGCGCTTTTACTTGGACTATCTACAGGTGTGCACTTAATGAGTTTGCTGGCGGTGCCTGCCATGGCAATGGTTTATTATTTCAAAAAGTATAAACCAAACTTCATTGGTGCTTCAATTGCTGTAACGGCAGGTGTAGTTTTGCTCGGATCTATTTACGTAGGTATTGTCAGTAAATTAACAGGTTTGCTTGCTTCCATTGAACTGTTGGCCGTTAATTCATTTGGTCTTCCATTTTCAACAGGGTTTTTAATCGGGGGTATTATACTACCCATTCTTATTGTAGCTGGTATCGCTTACAGCTATAAAAAGAATCTACCGCTTTTGAACACGGGTATTCTTTCCTTGATGATGATTCTGATGGGGTTTTCATTCTACTTTGTGGTTATCATTCGATCAAACGCGAATACACCCATCAATATGAACAGGCCTGACAATGTCTATAGCCTGCTCTCATACCTTAATAGGGAACAATACGGATCAAGACCACTGCTTAGAGGACCAATGTTTGATGCTTACCCGATCGCCACCAAAGAAGAAGGGAAACGATATGCCAAGGGAGAAGACAAATATGAGGTAGTTGGTGAAAAAATTGGGTACGAGTTTAAACCTTCTGAAATGGTCAGCTTCCCAAGAATGGGTTCCTGGCAGGACCCAAGACATGTTAAGGCTTACCGGGCAATGCTTGGCCTGAAAAAGGAAGAGAAACCCAAATACAGCGATAACATCGATTTTTTCCTCGATTACCAGATTGGGTTCATGTGGTTTCGCTATTTCATGTGGAACTTTTCCGGGCGGCAAAATGACATACAGGGCTTTAAGCACACCAACGATACTTTCGGAGGACGCTGGATTACGGGCATCAATTTTATTGATGAAATGTTGATAGGGCCAACGGATAATATACCCGACAGGGCTAAGAACAATAAAGCCCGGAACACCCTTTTCATGCTACCGTTTTTACTCGGGTTGTTTGGAATGTTTTATCACTTTGGCATATTACATAGCCTGGGCATTCTGAAAGGCGAGCACGAACAAAAAACAGATGCCTGGGTCATTTTGACTCTCTTCATGTTCACTGGTATTTTTGAAATTATTTACTTCAATTCCCCACCCTTCGAACCTCGGGAAAGAGACTACACACTTGTCGGAAGTTTTGTTACCTATACCATCTGGATAGGGCTGGGGGCACTAGCCATTTTCGATATCCTAAGAAGACGGATTACCGCCAACCAGGCGGCAATAGCGGCACTGGTAGTTGGTGGAATTGTCCCTGGTCTTATGTGCGCACAGGAGTGGGATGACCACGATCGCTCGGCACGATATACCGCCCGCGATTTTGCAATCAACTACCTGGAATCATGTGCACCAAACGCCATCATTTTCACGCAAGGCGACAACGATACTTACCCACTGTGGTACGCTCAGGAAGTAGAAAACATACGACCCGACATCCGAATCGTAAACCTGAGTTTGCTTGGGGTGCAATGGTATATAGATCAACTGCGTTACAAGTTCAACGATGCTGCACCGGTTAAACTAACCTTACCACCAGAAAGCTATAAAGCCAATAAACGCGATGTAGTGCGCTATTACGATCATCCTGAATTGCCCAACACCAGGATTGAATTAAAAGACGTAATCAATTTCATTGCAAGAGAAGATCGAAAAGCCAAAATCCCATTGCAGGGTGGCGATTTCATCAATTTTCTACCCACCAAGAAATTTAAGATTACAGTTGATAAGGATTTTGTGAATTCCACCAACATGGTTCCCGATGGCGTGAAAGGCAAAGTTCTGGACGCAATGGAATGGAATGTCAACAAGAACAACCTGTTGAAGAACGACCTGCTTACACTGGACATCGTAGCATCCAACATCTGGGAGCGACCTATTTATTTTGCTGTCTCTGTGGCACCGTCCTCTTACCTCGGCTTGGGTAAATTCTTCCAGTTGGAAGGACTTTCATACAGGATTGTTCCAGTGGCCAACAAAACCAAAGATGCGCAGTCGGCCAGGGTAGCAGCCGATATTATGTACGAAAACATGATGACCGAATTCCGCTGGGGCAATATGCAGGATGTTGATGTTCACCTGGATGAAAACATTCATCGAATGACCATGAATCTCCGCAGCAACTTCGCACGCCTTGGCCAGGCATTGATTGCCAAAGGTGAAACCCAAAAGGCGGTTGAAGTACTCGACAAATGTATTGAGGTAATGCCTGCCGAAAACATTCCTTACAACCTGTTCATGTTGCGCATTCCTGAAGTTTATTATCAGGCAGGTGAGAACGAAAAAGCAAGGGTGGTAATTCGTGAATTGGTGGATCAATATCATCAGGACTTCATCTATTTTTCTGAAATGGGTTCGGGTTTCGAAAGGAAAGTTCAACAAGCCATGGGGGTGGTTTACCAGATGAACGAAACTTCCAAAAAATACAATGACGCTGAAATGCAAGCCGAACTCACCGAGAAATTGGGCGGCATGGGCATTTTTCAGTGATCCACAATAACATCGGGTTATTTTGAAAATGAGCATAAAAACTTGCCCGGTTGTTTTCACCTTTTTAGCCGCAATATGCCTGATTTCAGGGTGCAAGGTTGAAGATAAACTCAGCCACAAAAATTTCAAAGAATTGTATTCCCAGGATGTAGAAGAGACGGAACTGGGTTCTCGTGTTTTCAATCATGCTCTCGATTCATTCACCATTTTTCTAAGTTTTAAGCCCGAACAGGTCTTTCAGCAGGTAGATCCATCAATAGAAGTGTACCAACTGAACATACACGCAACCTACTATGAAAACCTGGAGGCATCTGTTTTGATAGATTCATTCACTGTAAAACAGAATTTGGGTATTATCGAAACTCAAAAAAACCGCATTCAGGTTTCTTTTAAAGGACCCCAAATTGGAAACGCAGAAATCATGGAAGTGAAGTTCAGGGATGCACGATTTGCCCAGGAGTTCACCACACTGCTAAATTTGGAGGAACCTGGCATAGATTGCGACCAAAACTATCTGCCTTTTAAATCAAACGGTACAATCCTGACTGAAGATTTTTTGAAAATTAATTCTCCTTACAGAATAATTCACTCAGAATTTTCGGGTAAACCCATTTATGTTACACAATACACGGGTTCATTTTCAGCGGCACTGCCCACTTTTGCAAATGAAGATGAATTCTCCTACGATTTTCAGGTGGATTCAACCTTCATGATTGAACCAAACCAGCCTGTTACTTTTACCAACTCGGGTGTCTATGCTTTCTCAGTTGATACATTCAAGCGCGTGGGCATGGCCCTGGTTGCGGTAAAATCTGGTTACCCCAAAATTTCCAACCCAGTAGAAATGATGGAAGCGCTGCGCTATATCACCTCAAATTTTGAATACGGTGGCATGGAAGAGGCCAACGACCCAAAAAAAATTGTTGACGAATTCTGGTTGCAACGGGCAGGAAGTTTCGAGCGTGGCAAAAGTCTCATACAATCTTACTACTCACGGATTGAACGTGCCAATAAAATGTTTACGTCATTTATGGAAGGTTGGAAAACTGATCGTGGATTGGTTTCCATCATCCATGGCGAGCCTGATTGGGTCTATAAAAATCCGAAAAGTGAAGAATGGATTTATCTCGACAGGAAGGGCAACAAAGCCCTCAGTTTCTATTTTCTACATTTAAACAATCCGCTTTCAGCCAAACACTTTTACCTAATTCGTGATCCCGAATTTCGGGAAAGCTGGAACAATGCAGTCCACGACTGGCGAAGCGGAAAAATTCCTGAATAAATGGCACAAGCAAAAAACCTGATCTACGGCAAACATCCCGTTATTGAAGCATTGAAAGAAGGCAAGCCATTCGAAAAAATAATGCTTCAAAAAGGACTCGGAGGCGATGATGTTGCCTTTATTCGCAGAGAAGCAAGAAAAGCTGACGTACCTATTCAAGTGGTGCCGGTTGAAAAGCTGAACCGCATAACAGGCAAGCTTCACCAGGGAATTTTAGGATTTGCAGCAGTCATTCAATACTTCAAAATTGAAGATGTGCTGGCTCAGGTTTATGACAAAGGTGAATCTCCATTATTCCTCATCCTGGATGGCGTTACAGATGTAAGAAATATGGGAGCCGTGGCAAGAACCGCACTTTGCATGGGTGTTCACGCCTTGATTCTCCCTGCAACTGGAAGTGCTAAAATTGATGCTGACACAGTGAAAGCCTCAGCAGGTGCATTGAGTAAGTTGAATGTTTGTCGGGTTCAAAAATTGACGGATGCCATTTCGTGGTTAAAACTCAATGGTATCCGGATTTTGGGTGCGCAGCTATTTGCAGATTCAAAACTCAACAAAGTGGATTTCTCACTGCCAAGTGCAATTGTTTTAGGAGCTGAAGATCAGGGAGTTTCTAAAACCGTTCAAGCTCTGTGTGATGAGGATTTTTTCATCCCCATGCCAGGTGAATTTGATTCTTTGAATGTTTCAGTAGCCGCTGGAATGATACTTTATCAGGCCAGTTGTCAACGTGTCTCATCGGACCATTAAGGCATCTTCCTCAACTTTTTTTTTGATCCGCTCAATCATGTCGCCAGTCATGGCAGCGAGATTATACTTTGGTGACCAGTTCCAATCTTTTTGAGCTTGCAAATCATCAATAGTTTGTGGCCATCCATCTACAATTTTTTGTCGGAAGTCGGGTTTATAACTGGCTTTCAATTCAGGATAGAATTTTCTGACTTCTTCCACCAAAGCCTTGGGGGTAAATGAAACTCCTGTTATGTTGTAAGCCGAAGAAACAGACAATTTTTCCTTGGGCGCATCCATCAACTGGATAATCGATTCAATAGCATCGGGCATATACATGAAAGGGAGTAGAGAGTCTTCGCGAAGAAAACAATTGAAATCCTCGCCTTTCACAGCATTGTAAAAAATCTCTACAGCGAAATCGGTACTTCCACCTCCAGGTTCCTGGCTGTAACTCATCAACCCGGGAAAACGAAGACTGCGTATATCAAGCCCCTTTTTGTTATTGTAATAACTGCACCATCGTTCGCCTGCTAATTTGGTAATACCATAAATAGTATCAGGATCAGTAACGGTGCTTTGCGAGGTATACATTTTCGGTGTATCCATTCCAAAAACAGCAATTGAACTGGGCCAGAAAATCTTTTCGACTCGACATTTGGCGGCAACACTTAGCACATTAAACAAGCCATCCATATTGATGCGCCAGGTTCTGTCGGGGTCCTCCTCTCCTTTTGCGGAAAGGATTGCTGCAAGGTGATAGATCTGGGTGATTCCGAGTTGTTCAACCAAAGTGTGCAGGGCATCACGATTCAGCACATTCAGCGTTTCGAACATGTGTGGATATTCAAGGCGATAACCGGGTTTGTGAATGTCGGACACGATGACGTTATCAACTCCGTAAATCTCTCGTAAACGGATAGTCAAATCCGTGCCAATCTGACCAAGAGCACCGGTGATAAGGATTTTTTCAGGCATAATAAAAGCAGATGTGTAAGCAGCAACAAAGTTCGGAATTCCTTTTTGTTGCGAACAAAAATTGCCTGCACAAAGGTTACAATTTCTTAAGCGATTAGATTTTTTGCGGAAATGCCTTCATCTTTGCGCCCATCCTCATTCAGACCGGATATATACATGGATAACAAGATTCGATTCATCAAAAAGTTCAAGTCCAATTTTATACGATTGGGGATTTATAAACTGATCTATCCGTTCAGCAGATACCTTATATATATAGGGTATTTAGCCAGATTAGCCCATTGGGCCAGGAAGCAAAAATTTCAATTTGACGATTTTTACAAATCCACAGCCAAACAGAACGACAGGACTCAACTTTATAAATTCGTTTCAGAGAAGGAAGGTCTCGATGGCTCGATGGATTACATTGAATTTGGTGTTGGTAGGGGAGCCTCGATGCGATGGTGGAGCGACCACAACAAACACCCTGACACAAAATTTTATGGATTTGATACTTTCAGTGGATTACCTGAGGACTATGGTCATTACAAGGCCGGCACGTTTTCATTGGAAGGCAATTTTCCTCAAATTGAAGATGACCGGATAGAATTTGTGAAAGGGCTGTTTCAGGATAGCTTCCCTGGATGGTTGAAGGATCGCAAACTCGACAGGAAAACCGTTTGGCATCTCGATCCCGATTTGTATTCTGCCACAATTTTCGTGATGTCGCAAGCATACCCATTTTTCAAGAAAGGTGATATTATCTTATTCGATGAATTTGGGGTGCCTTTGCATGAGTACCGGGCATTCGAAGATTTCGTTTCTTCTTTTTATGTGACTCTTGAGCCCATTGGAGCCGTGAATAATTACCTACAGGTAGGATTCAAAATCACTGACCTCGACAAACGACCAAGTTTCTAATTTCAGACAATCAATTCAAGCAGCTATGCCGAAATTTTCATTCAAAGCACTAACTCCATATTTAATTTCAATTCTTGTCTTTCTGACGGTTTCCACGGCCTACTTTCTACCCGTTTTCCAGGGAAAAGTACTCAGCCAGGGCGACATTGTTCAATTCACGGGAATGTCGAAAGAGATTAACGATTATCGCGACTCTAAAGGCGAGGAAGCACTGTGGACCAACTCCATGTTTTCAGGCATGCCAGGCATGAATATTTCATTCCGACCAGCAGGTTCCATCCCGCGATATCTGAATAAAATATTCATGGTTTATTTCCCACGACCGGCAGCACCATTGTTCATTTCGATGTTTGGTTTTTTTGTTCTGATGCTTGTTCTCGGTACAAATTCCTGGTTGGCCACACTTGGTGGGCTGGCCTATGGACTCGCCAGTTTTATACTTATAAGCATAGAATCGGGGCACAATACCAAGGTTTATTGTATGGCTTACATGCCCCTCGTAACGGCAGGAATTATTATGGCTTATCGTGGCAAAATGATCCTGGGGGCAGCCCTCACCATGTTCTTTCTCTCCATACAGGTGTTTCATGGGCACATCCAAATCATTTATTACACCATGTTATTGACCTTAATCCTGGTTGCAACTTATGGTATCCTGGCAGTTAAAGAAGGCACGGTCCCACAATTCATTAAGACATCGCTTTTGTTGGCCGGAGCTGCATTTATTGCACTCGGCCCAAACGCCACGAAACTGCTCAACACCTACGTTTCAGGTCAAGAGACCATGCGGGGTGGAAGTTCAGAGTTGAGTTCGAAAGCTGAACAAAGTAAAGGTGGTGGCCTTGATTACGACTATGCCACACGATGGAGCCAAGGTAAAATGGAGACCTTCACTTTGTTGATTCCGTACTTCCGTGGTGGAGGGAGAGAAGATCTTGGTGAAGGCTCTGCCATGTATAATGCCATGGTTAAACGTGGTGTTCAAAAGCAACAGGCACTGGCTATGGTGAGCCAGGCTCCCACTTACTGGGGCAGTCAACCTTTTACAGGCGGTGCGTTGTACATCGGGGCGATTATTTGCTTCCTGTTTGTATTGGGCATGTTCAGTATAAAGAATCCATTGAAATGGGGGTTGTTTGCAGCATTCTTGCTTTCTCTACTCCTCGCCTGGGGGAAATTTAGCCCATTGATCTACGATTTGTTCTTCGATTTTGTGCCGTTATTCAACAAATTCAGAACACCTGCAATGGCATTGGCCCTAACTGGTTTGATGGTTCCCACAATTGGCATTTGGGGATTGAAGGAATGGATGTCGGACGAAATGGCAAAAGCGATTAAAATGAAAATGCTCAAAATTTCTGGGGGAATTACTTTGGCAGTAATCCTGGTTTTGGGAATTGGTGGTTCGGCACTGTATGATTTCCAAAGTGAGAGTGATTCACGAACAGAAGCTCAGTATGCTCAAGCCGGTGGAGCCGATTTTGGAAAAATGGTTATCGAAGCGGTTCAGGAAGACAGAGTTTCAATGCTAATGAGCGATTCAATCAGATCATTCGTTTTGGTATTGTTGGCTATCGCACTTTTATGGGCATTCGCGCAAGGCAAATTGAAATCGAATTTCCTGATGATAGGTTTATGTGTGCTGGTGGTGGGCGACTTGTGGCAAGTGGACAAGCGCTACCTGAATGAAGGTAATTTCATGACTCAAAGAAAATACGATCAAAATTTTCAGCCAACCCAGGCCGATCTGCAAATAAAGCAAGATCCCGATCCACACTACAGGGTTTTCAATTCTACCCGCGACCCATATAATGATGCCCTGACATCCTATCATCATAAATCAGTTGGCGGTTATCACCCAGCCAAGTTGATCAAATATCAAGACTTGGCAGACCATCATTTGTATAAGAACAATATGGATGTGTTCAGCATGTTGAACGCTAAATATTTTATTGTGAATGACAAAGCCACTAACAGGCCAACGGTTCAACAAAACCCTCTGGCTCTGGGTAATTGTTGGTTTGCTGGAAAAGTAAATTGGGCAGAAAATGCAGATGCTGAAATGGAAGCACTCAACAATTTCGATCCGGGAAATGAAGTCATCATCGACAAACGATATGAAGATTATATGGCTGGCCTCAATGTTTCGAAAGAGTCTAGCGCCACCATTAATTTAACCCAGTACGACCCCAAACACATGATCTATCAGAGCAATAGTTCACGTGAACAATTTGCGGTTTTTTCTGAAATTTTCTACCGGGCCAACGAAGATTGGAATGCTTACATCGATGGTGAGTTTGCTGAGCACATTCGAGTAAACTATGTTTTACGTGGCATGAAAATTCCAGCCGGCAATCACACTATTGAGTTCAAATTTGAACCTGCAATGGTAGCATTGGGAATCAAAATAAGTTATGCTTTTTCAATTCTACTGCTCTTGCTATTCAGCGCTGCAGTTTTCTGGGAATTCAAGAATGCGAATCGCGAAGCCACCTAATGATCTTATCTTTCCCAGCATAGAAAAGCATATCAAGGATGGAAAGATTCGGCACAAACTCGAATTTTCCCTGGTCGTAGTTAGGATAGTCAAATTCCAAATGTCTGAGTTCAATTCCCGCTGATCGGAACAACTCTGATTCTTCGTAGTTTTTACTGCCTTTGCCAGCCAGGTAAGTATCTGCCTTAAAATGTTTGCAGATATTCACAAGCATTTCGTTCCGCTCATTTTCAATACTCAATTCCGAAGTTTTACTGAAGGTAGTTTCTATTTCCAGCAAACGGGAGACCTCTATAATCAATTTGCAGTTTAGGTTTGACAGATGGGTGGGTTGCTCCTCAAAAATGTCGAAGATGGTACTTCTCATTTCCTTAAAATACGGTGCTCCGGCATAATTCGCCTGAAGTGTTTTGGGCAATTTTATATGCCACCTGGCATTGTAATCAACTTCTATTTGATTAATTGCGCTCTCCAGTTTTTGGCCCTTGATCGGAATAGTCATCCATTGCTGCTTCCCGCTTTTATCTACAATTTTGTTCCGATTGGTAAACGATCCTTTGCTGAACTGAACATGATCCAAAAGAACAAAATGATCAGAACCAAAGATCTTCAGGAAATATCCAAACCATGGTAAGAAATTAGGTTGATGAATGCCTATGGTCATTTTATCCCGGAGAAAGTTTGCTGTTGAAAAAAGAATAATGTTGATCTTCCTGATAATTCCGGAATGGCAACGATTCAGGTGGCTCTGAAGCCAACTCAATTTGCTTACCAAACAAAGAATTACAACTGCTGATAATCTTCTCTGAAACCGATTTTGGGGTACGGCATAAATCAGTAAGGTTCACCCTGATCACGCGATTCGAATCCTCAGTAGAGGCAATCATTCCATTATAAAATTCTGATAGGGAAGCGACCTGTCCAGCAACCTGCTCAGCACCTTTGAGGTGTTCTAATTCCTTGTAATCCGGAGGAATGGTGCTCCACCAGGTATCTGGGTTTCCATAGAATTTCATTCGAGCATTCAATATGGAAACGGCCACATCCGCCAAATCTCGTTGAATGTAAACGAAGATGCTTTGAGGGAATTCCTTAAGAAATCGAGGTAAGAAATGAGCCCCGAAAATGTTCTTCATCACCATTGGTCGGTTTTCAGCTTGTTGTATGTTGACCAGGGTTTTTCTCAATCCTGCCCAATCCACTTGCTCCACAATTTCTTCAAGCCGAGTGAAGTCCTCAATTCTATTGAGCTGCAACCAATGCCTCCAGAAATAACCAAATTCGTGCAGACCGGTAAGGCTGGGTGTTTCGGCATAATTTGAACCCATCTGGGGTTGAGCTTCTTGCGAAAGCAGAATCCTGGACAACGCAATACCGGTTACGGGTGCCAACCAAAACCTGGCTGAAACATTATTGATGAACGAACATTTCAAATGGTAGGCTAAAAGCTGAGCGGTGATGGTTGTGCCTGAGCGCGGCAATCCAAAAACGAAAATGAATGGATGGTTTGGCTCTTTGTCAATATAATTTTCGGATTCCGATGAAAGGCGTTGGTTCAGCTGTCTCAGGTAATCTTCGTCTGTAACACTTTTATGAAATTCAGGTGTTCTCAGGTCATTTAAATCATGGAGCGATTGAGCCATGACAGTTTATTTCACGATCCAGCGAACCAAAGAAAACACCTCAGAATATTCCATTCCCGATTGGACACCGCGAGTCCGCGCCTGCCCTTTTATGAATTCCGGGTTAGCGTATTTTCTGCCGGTTTGTGAACGATAGCATTCCACAGATTCAAGCTTCAGGTTCAACTGTTCTTCGTTGATTTGAATAAACGTGTCGAATGAAAATTTAATATTGTTCCAAGGCATTTCGTAACCCAATATTGAGGTAAACTTAAACGCACGTAAACCTTCGTTGGCAATAGTTTGGTGATCCTGATGCAAATCGAAGAGCGAAGGCATCATTACCAAATCGGGTTTTAAATCACGATTTAATTGTACCAAATCCTCTAAAATCGGTTGGCGGTGCTCTGCAAATTTCCTAACCGGGTAACGATAAATCAACAGGTGATCAGGCTTTATACCCAAAACTGCAGAAGACTTCTTGACTTCAGTGAGTAAAATATCTTTCGGATATCCTTTCGGAACAGACTCTTCTGCCAAGGAAAATGTGGCGTAATAAACTTCTTTGCCTTCCTGCACAAAGCGGGCCATTGAACCACCACAACCAAACTCCCCATCATCTGTATGCGGGCCTAATACTAAAACGCGTTGATACATTAATCTTCTTTCAGGATTTTATCGAATTGGGTGGCTAATTGGCGTGTGAGTTCGATGAAACTGAACTTTTCAATCTCTGCAGAATTTCCAGCCGGCAAGCGCCCTTCAGATGCCCAAAGGTCGTAATTTCTACGAAGAAACCGTTCCACCTCTTTTGAGTTTTCGTAGTCGAAAATTCGCCCGGTTCGGGTGTCGTTTAAGAGTTGTGCAGCTGCTCCATCAACAGGCCCAAAGCCAAGTACATAGAGCCCCGATGCGATGTACTCAAATATTTTGGTAGAAAAACCCGTGGTGTTAATTGAACCTCTTCCGATAAAAACCAATCCCAAATCAGTTTGAGACATCAGGTCAACCATTTCCTCTCGATTCACATAAGTGTTAAAGCGTATCTTCAGGTTAGGTCCGGTTTCCTCAATCATCTTCCTCACAGAATCATCAACAAAGCCATAAAACTCAATGAGGATTTTCTCTTTTTCTGTACAAAGATTTGCCAGAGACTGAAACAGCGGCTTCGCAAATTGATTCACCTTATACCCGCCAAAATACCGGATGCTGAATTGGTCGGTTTTTTTCTTTTCAACTTTATCAAACTCGCTAGGGTCGAAACCATTGGGAATTCGCACCTGCTTTTCTTCAAAATCAAGATGAGGAAAGAATCCACGATTCACTACGGTGGCCATGGTGCACTGATTTAAAACGGTCCGCTCTAATTGCTCATTCTTGCGCATGGACCGGCCCGATTGTTTCACTGTATCAAGGTAAAATATTCTCGTCCACGGATCACGAAAATCTGCCACCCATGGCAGACCGCTCCACTCGGCAAGTTCTCTGGCCACTAGTTGGGAGGTTGGCGGAGGTGAAGTGGAAAAGATTAATTCCGGTTGGTGTTGCCTGATCACTTCCTTGCCGGTTTTCACTGCAAACTTTTTCCAGCCAATTTTGGCATCGGGTACAAACAAATTTAGTCGTACCCATTTTGCCAGCTTCATTTTGAAACTACTTTGTTCTTTTTGAAAAACTGTGGTTGTCACTTTTGCAGCTTCACCTTCAGCCACATTTTTTCTGAAAAATGTGGTGGGTTCCCAGATTTTTGAATGAAAAGTTTCAACTCCTTCCGGAACTTCATTCAACAACAGTTCATCGTAGATCGGGGCATCGGCTTTTTCTGCAGTAAGAATGATAGGCTCGTAACCAAATTGCCTAAGGTATTTCACAAATTTGAGAATACGGTAAACTCCTGTTCCACCATATGGTGGCCAGTAATAAGTCACAACCAGTATTTTTTTCAAGGTCGCCACGGTTTATCCATATTCATCCAAAATTTCAGCAATAGTTGTATATCCAATTTGTTCTTCTTTCATATAACCCAACAAATTCTTAAAACATTTTAGATACCCCCCGAACTTATAGGGCGTAAAAAATGGATTGTGCCACAACACACTCAACACACAATTAGATTTGTTCGCTTCCATAAACCCGTACATTTCTTTCCATGTTTCTTCTGGATTCTTACCATTATAAAACCTGAAAGTGTTGTCCATCATGCTCAACGGTATCTGGACAAACGCATAGGGTTTTTTAGCAACCGGATCAAACATTTTGAGTGGCAGACCATATGAGTTTCGGAATCCATGTTCTTCAGCAAACCCCAAGCTTAAGTCAGCTTTGAGGCCCGAGGTATCAATCTTTGGAAAGTCCGTTGGCATCGCAAACTTCAGGTGATGATAGCGATTCGCAACGGGAATAAATCCCAATTTCTGAAATTCGGTTTGAAAAGAATCCATTGAAATGCTTTTATGCAGGCCACTTTCGTGCCCTAATTCTGCGCCCAACTTCAAATATCCCTGTACCACTTCGCTTTCCATTGCATAATCCGCATTCGATTCGATGGCATTTACTTTTCCCTGGTTTGCCAACCAAAAAAAGACAGCCTTCACATCATACTCGTCTTCCATTCTCATGATCCTGTCTATATTCTTCCATTCCTGTTTACCTACAACTTCATTGAAGATCAGTTTGAGGATAATGTCAATTCTGCCCTTTTTCAACGCCCAAAAGCCATCGTGCAAAAACGACAAATATAATTTATCAATATCGTGTGTGATGATGATTTTCGAAATGCGTTTCGGCTTCTTAAACAATTTGGCAACTGAATCGTTTTCATCAATTAAACGATTAAATAAATGGGCTACCACATTTTGTTGGGTAACCCCAAAAGCATGTTGCACACTTCTGTCGAATCGGAAACGTTGCTTATGATCCAACTCCGTTTCTCCATATTCCTGGAGACAATTCACCAGGTAAAATGCGGTACCCAAATAATCGTTGGAACCATCCTCCATCTTTAGCATAAGCTCATCGCCAAACCACTTATCAGCTTCGAACGTTGCTTGTTCCATTTGATTCTTGAAGGTGTTGGAAAAATGAACTTCGCAATCTGCCCCAAAACCTATAGTGATATGGGGTTCCGATTCCACTTCTTCCCACTGGGTTTGAGAATATTGGCAAAACACATCCCAGACGTGGACGAGATGCGGCTTTAATTCCCCTGCATGGCTGAATCGAGTTCGAACTATGATCATCAATTAATCTGTAAAAGCTGGCGGTTCAAATGATTAAATTTGGCCCTCGCAAAGGTATTACTTACCCATCGTTTCAATTTGCCAGCGGTCATGAGCCTGATTTCAAGAGCCATAAGAAATTACAGCACGGAAAAGGCCAAACGGTTTTTCTCTTCGTGGTTTGAAGCCAACCGCAGTTTCTTCAAAAACGAAGGAGAAATGGCGCAACTTTTCAATCCCGGAAAAGAGGATATAAGCCGGTTATTTGATAAAATTCATAGCGATGCTGCCCCAATTTTTGTGTTATCTACGGGGCGATGCGGTACTCAACTCATGAGCCTATTGTTTCGATTGAATGATCAGTCAGCCGTCTATCACAACAATGTGCCAGAACTCACCTGGTACAGCGGGTACGCTTTTCATCATTTTCAGGATCAACATGCTTCGCTAAAATTGGCTATAGACCTGGCGCGCTATGAGCAGATCAGAAATGAGTTTCTATTGGGCAAAACATACATTGAAACAAACAACAGAATCACGTTTTTCGCCTATCAATTGGCAGAGCTCTACCCAAAATCTAAGTTCATTCATTTGTATCGAGACGTATATAAAGTGGTAAAAAGCGGTTATTCCCGGGATTGGTATGGCAATAGCAAATTGGTTGATGAGGGAAAATTGTTTCCGAAAAATGCTTCCGATAGATGGGCAAACTATACACAAGTGGAACAAATAGCCTGGTTGTGGGAGACTACGAATCAATTTATCGAAGAGTTTAAGTCTAGTATGGATCCCCCGAGGGTCATGACCATATCGGCAGAAGAAATGTTCAAAGATTTAAACATGGCAAAATCACTTTTTGATTTTGCCGGATTGAAGACTCCTCCTGATGTTTTGATAACAAATATGATAAGTAAACCAGTAAACAAGCAAACTAGCCAAGAAAGGTCACTTTCAGACTCTGATATGGAAGCAATCAGAAAGATTGCCACGTTGCAGCAGAGATACTATAGCTCAATAATGAGTTTAATGAATCATCAATCTTTGATGGAAAATCGCATCTCCAGTAATCTCAACCAGGTAAATACCACTTCTTAAGTCACTAACATCAATGCGAACGTTTGATTCTGCAGGATAGGTTTCAAACTGCAAAGTTTGTCCATTCATAGATTTAATCCTGACCTCAACAACACGAATTGCCGATGAAGGTGTGAAAAGACCAACCGACTGATCAGCCGGATTCGGGGAAATGGAAATGGATTTGTAGCCGCCAGTTGACAGCTGTCTGCTCATACTGGTGGTTGAAAAAGTATCTAACGGCACAAAGTCTGAAATCACGTTGGGTGTCTGGCAAATAGTACGAATTGTCCATTGGTAAGCCGTAGAAGGCAATAATCCAAAAACACTTTTTGAATTGACGCCTCCAGCTACCATAATAGAAGTCCAGGGAGCGGCACCAACTCTTTGGCCTTTAATCTCATAGCCTACTGCATTTGAGATCGGTGACCAATTGAGCTGCGCACCTGTGTTGGCTGTAGGTGAAACCCAAATGGAATCTGGTCGAAAACAGTGAGTTTTAAAGGTATCGAGGGGTGTCCATGTTGAAAAGTCCGTGCCTGTTGGATCACAAACTGCCCGTATGGTCCAAACGTAGTGTTGATTCAAAGCAAGGCCAAATACACTTTTGAAATTCGGGGCTCCATTTGGAATGGTGATGGTAGTAAAGCTGGAACCATTAGCCGGTCTTCCTTTTATCTCATAATGATGGGCTTGAGCAACAGGAGTCCAGTTCAAGCGCGCTGAATTGTGAGTCAGATTTGTGACCCAGGTGTTATCAGGCACCGGGCAACTTTGAATTACATTTAACTGGCAGCTCTCATGAACCACATAAAACCGATTGGCCGCAATGTTTGTCCAGGTACAGACCTGCCCAAGTGGCCATTCAACTCTGAGGGAATCAATCTTTTTTGAACCGCCCAATCCAAATTCAATATTTAAACTATTCATTGCCCGGTGCCCACTTTGCCCCAACACCTCTCCTCGCTGCCAAAAGTTCAAGCCGTTTCCTTTGATCCAAACTTTGGTACCATATCCAGACTTGTTAGATAAAATCCCCTCACATCTAAAATTCACCCAAGAATTTTGATTACCGTTGTTCATATAAAGGAAATCATTCTGGTTCAAACGATTAGCAACAAACAGGTCCAGAAATCCATCGTTGTTCACGTCTGCCCATGCAACTCCTCGAGAGCTTCCCATATCGTTCGCTACTGCTTCACCTGTGATCAGAGCAAAATTGCCTCCGCCCAGGTTTCGATATAAAAAGTTGCTATCACTGCTGCCTGATGGCCCGTTTGCGACCAAAAGATCCAATAAACCATCGTTATCAAAATCGCCCCAAGCCGACCCTGAACCAGGTGAAACACGCGTAGTCAAGTGTGGAACGGAATCGTTCGAAAATGTACCATCTCCGTTATTTGAATACAGTTTATGCGTTTGGTTCCAATTCGAGACAAAGAGATCTGGAAATCCATCATTGTTATAATCACCCCAACTGGCAGAAATCGATCTGCCCGCATCTGTTACAACAATGCTTGTATCAACATTTACAAAAACACCGTTTCCCTCGTTGTGGTATAATTTATTCGGCTTTGAAGAAGAAGAACTCCCATTCGCCAGAAAGAGGTCAACCAAGCCATCATTGTCGTAATCGCACCAACTAAGACCACGAGTATCTGTATTGTCGGAAGTTATAGCACCCAGGAATGACTGTTGAAACACCCCGCCTCCCAGGTTAGTATAGAGCCAATTCACATTGTTTGAGAATCCGTTCGCCACGAACAAATCAAGATGACCATCGTTGTTATAATCTACCCAAGAGGCTGCAAGTGAAACTCCACTTCCAGACACAATAGGTCCTGTAGTTACCTTGGATAGTACCCCACCTACATTCTTATATAAAAAATTGTTTCCATTTTCATGACAGATAAAAAGATCGAGGTCTCCATCATTGTCCATGTCTCCCCAGGCGGGGGCATTGCTTATGGAGCCTTCATCGTCAACCGCACTGATAGTATCCGCCAGAAAGCTACCATTGCCCACATTCTGATAAAGCAAATTGTCCACGAAGTTTGCTGGCACAACTAAATCAACAAATTCATCTCCGTTGTAATCGCCCCACCCTGGCCCACGGGTGTACTCGGTTTCGCTGACTGAAGGATCGTTTAATATCCGGGTGAAGTTTTGAGCCTGACCAGTAACAAGAGTCAGAATGAAGATTGCAGTATTGGTGATCGAAAAACTGACTTTCATAGTTTTGGTTAAGGAATGAAAACCCTCAATTTACAAACAATGCAACAGCTAATTAATGATCTCTATCAGCTGTGGTATAGGAATTCAAATCTTCTTGAAGGCTACCTCAAACGAAAGTCAGGTTAGGTAAGCCATTCCAATTGGAATTGATAAGCGCCCTATTTATTCAACCATCAGCTTCATACGCATCACCTTATCTGCATGAATGGAAATGAAATACATGCCTGGTGACCAGTGCGATACATTAAGCTCAACCATATTTTGTTCCTTCGGAAGAGACGTTCGAATGACATTCGCACCAGAAACGTCAGATACCTCCACCAAATATTGATCAGATTTTGTTTCGTGAAGCTTCACATATACCAATTCCCCAGCGGGGTTTGGAAAAATGGAAAACCCTTCACTATTTGCCATCCGCGAATTACTCAACGTAGTGAATTGTATCAGATCAGTAAAATCTGATTTAATGGTTTGGTTTTGGTTACAGATCGTTCTTAGTGCCCACTCATAAGTTGTTGAAGGCAACAATCCGAAAACATCTTTCAACGATTGTGCACCCCCTACAATTATTGTTGTCCATCCTCCGCCTACTCTTCTTCCTTTAATTTCATAGCCTGCAGATCCCGCTGCCGGGGTCCAGTTCAATCGTGCACCACTCAATGTAACAGGGTTTGTCCAAATGGAGTCTGATTGGTAACATCCTGTCGTAAATGTATCGATGTGCGACCAACTGGAGAATTCAGTTTCGGCTGCATCGCAATAGCTGATGATTTGCCAAACGTAGGTTCCTCCCTTGCCCAGGCCAGCAACATTTTTGAAGTTGGGTGATCCAGGAGGAACAGTCAGGAAGGTCCATGCACCAGCATTTACGGATCGTCCTCGAATCTGATAATGATGTGCAGCTTGAACACCCTCCCAATTCAGTCTTGCTGTTGTCAGCGTGCTATAACTGGCGCAGGTGAAGGACAGATACTCTTTACCAGTGAGCAACTACCGGCTGGTATCTATTTCTACAGCCTGCAAGTAGACGGCAAAAACATCGCTACTAAACGGATGGTGGTGTTGAGATAGGAACACACATTAACGCATTGCAAAGAGGCTATCTCGAGAGGGGTGGCCTCTTTGTAATTGATATAGAGAAAATCATCTTACTCTTTTTGGTCCATATGCGTTCATCTAGGCGCATTTAAGTATTGGCTAAATAAATTACACAAAATCTACCCACCCAAAACAAAAAGAGACTACCTCCTAAATGGTAGTCTCTTTTTACAATTAGCAGCAATGTATTTTTATGCGCTACAGCTATCAGACTTATTTATTCATAAGCACTATATCAAAAAGGTTATTGCACTATTAACTTTCCTCTAAGCACTCCCATTCTCCTCTCAATTTCAAGTAAATAAATCCCTTCTGTTAAGGCACCTTTACGAAGTATTATTTCACCTTTGGTAACATGTTCCTTTTCAAGTACTACTCTCCCATTCAGGTCACGGATAATTAGTTTACTTGGATATTTTTCCGGGTTGGGAAAAGTTATTAATGCCTGCTGATCAAATGGGTTTGGAGCAACATTAATTCCCTCTACATCGTACAGTGAATTACTACTTCCAGCTAATCTGCTGAAACTAGCGGTTGTAAAAACATCGAGAGGAGTGTAGTCAGAAATATTCGTATTCGATGAGTTACATGAAGCCCTCACTTTCCATTCATAGGAAGTCCCTGTTTGAAGTCCGTAAACTTGTTTGTAAGTTGTGTTACCATTAATCATTAACGAGATCCATGTGCTCGCTCCTACCCTTCTACCTGCTATTTGATATACAACTGCTCCCGAAACTGGTGCCCAATTAAACTTAGCACCGTTAGAAGTAATATTTGTTGTCCACATACTAGAGGGTATAACACAAATTGCTGTATTGCTTAAAGTTGTGAACGTATCTGTAGCTGACCAAACCGAAGAAATTGTTTCTGCCGCATCACAATAGGTTATAATTTCCCAAACATATGATGTATTCGCAGATAACCCAGCTACATTTTTATAGGCAGGTGCCCCAGCTGCAATGTTCAAATAAATCCAACTAGTAGTACCTGCACGTTTACCTCTTATTTGATAGTGATGAGCGCCAGTTACCGGTGCCCAAACTAATCGTGCAGAAGTGATTTGTAAATTAGTAGTATAATTATTGCCAACTGCCTGACACGCTGCAGTATTTGAACAGCTTGCATTGAGTTCAAAGTTTCCGGTAGCATTATTAAATCCGTTCACCATAATAAAATATTCTACCCCAATCACTGAAGTAAATGTATACGTTGATAAACGGTAGTGACCATTTAAAAGATAGGAACAATTAAGCCCATCATCATTGCCTCCAACACATGCCAGTGCCCCACAACTGCCTTCATACACATTAATCTGAGAATCAAAATCCGTATTGGCATTGCATGTTGAAAGAGTGATATCAAATCCATTTCCTGTGATTTGATACCACACACCAGGAGCATCGGGTTCAACACCACAATGCGAAGAGGGATCACCAGTTGTAGTTGCTGCGGCAGAAGAGCCGGTATAAGAAAACCCACATGTTATCGGTATGGCATCGGCACATACATCATTTATCACAGTTGTTCCACCACAATTATCCGTTAGGTTCATACTTGTACTAAAACACGTAGCATCGCCATCATCGGTAACTGTTACATCAACAAATGACCCATTTGGGAAAGGTCCAATTTGAGTAGTGGAGCCACTAACCGTAACCTGGGCAGTAGCACTATTAAGCGAATTAGTAATCGTATAGCTGAATCCGCTACCGAAAGATACTACCACATCAACATAAAAATTAGAATTATCAGTTACATTACACAATGTATTGTATGTGACTGCAGGTGTTGAACAAACAGCTTGACTACAGGTAACATCGAGATCAAAGTCTCCGGTATTCCCATTAAAACCATTTACCAGTGCCAAATACTCTTCTCCTATAACAGAATTAAAAACATATGTTGAAAAGCGATAGCTGCCGTTGAGCATATGGGTACAATTGATGCCATCATCATTTCCACCTATGCAAGTCATCGTTCCACAACCATCTTTATATACATTAATTTTTGTATCGAAATTGGTATTAGAATTGCACGTAGATAAAGTGATCTCCTGTCCGTTGCCTGTTATTGCATACCAAACACCGGGTGCACTGGGCGTAGTACCGCAGGAAGCAGAGGGTTGTCCTGTATTGCTGGCACCTGTTGTAGAACCGGGATAAGTATTGCCACAGGTTATAGCTATTGCATCTGTGCATAAATCGTTTGATAAAGAGGCACATTCTACCTTTAACTCAAAGTTCCCTGTTTCTCCCTGGTGTCCATTTACCAGTATGTGATATTCAGTACCCATAGTAGAAGTGAAAGTGAGATCTGACAGTAAATTTTGCCCACTCAGGAGGTAAGAACATGCTGGTGACGCATCATCATTACCTGCTACACAATTGAGAGAACCGCATCCATATTCGTATACATGAAGCTTGGTGTCAAAGCCTGTATTTGGGCTACATAATGTTAGGTTGATGTCAGCTCCTGTTCCTATAATACTGTACCACACGCCCGGAGCACTGGGAGCAGTGTTACCACATACGCCAATGGGGTTGCCAGTAGAAGTTGCATCAACTGTGTTGCCTGATACGTTGGAGCCACAAGTAAGTAATTGGGCATTGGAACAAAGGTCATTTGCCGGGGAAGGAACAGAAGTAAAGGTGAACTCGAAAGTAAAGGCATCCGCACTCCAACGGTCGTCCCATTCGAGATAATATGTAGCGCCTCCAGTTACTGAAAGACCAATGAGGATTGACTCATAAGTTCCGGTACATCCATCATCATCGGATCCAACCTGAGTAAGGTTTGTGCATGTTCCTTCATAAACCCACAATCGCGTGTCTATATCTGAAGGGTCTCCACAAACACTAACGTCAACCAGCCCATTGGTTGGCGGTGTGAAATAATACCAATCGGCATTGTCGGCATTACCACAATTATAGCAGCCATTGCCTGTAGCAGGGCCATCGGTCGTGTGAAAACCGTTGCCCGTAATTTGAAGTGCAGTGCCACATACATCTCCCGTAAATACTTGAGCATAAAGAGAGGGTGAAAATGTGCTAAGTAAACAAGACATGATTAATCCTTGATGGACTAATCGTTTTAGTAAATTATTTTGCATAATAAGTTAAAGTTTATTTGGTTAAAAAATAATATGTATTGGATTGTTTTTGTAAAAACGAGTGCAAAAATATTCATTTGCTTCAGATTTAAATACCAAATTTCTTAGGAATTTAGGAGTTGAACCACAAGAAGTATTGTGGCTTTTATGGTGAGAACACTAAAGAATCAGAGGTAATTGGAAGCCTTGAGCCAGATATCCTAAGTTTTTGAAAGAGCTCCTTCAGTTTTTTTGCTTTTAATTTTGATAATCAGAGTTGGTTGGAGAGTTTATTTTATTCTATTTTTTAGTTTTTGAAGATGTCCGAAACCCCAAAGCACACCATATGAAAGGGAACATCGCTTAGATATTGGAATGAGCTACGGAATGATATAGATATGTGCCGAACGGCTCAAGTACACCAGAGGCATCACCCTTTTTTCCAGGTAGAAGTAACCTGATAAAGGGCTTTGAATAAATTATGACAACATTCGGGAGAAATACTACCTTGCTATAATAATTTTTTCCACCCTCAAAAAGCGACTGTTTTTTACCAAAACATGGTAAACGCCTTCCGGCAGGTCTGCTATAAAAAGTTCTATTGAGCCATAATCATCTTCGAAATATTTTCTCATGTATAAACATCTTCCTTTGAGATCATATAATTGGATCGAAAGATTTTCACCAGCCATTTCCACAGGTATTTTTAAATGCACTATACCTTCTGTTGGATTGGGATAAAGTACGATTTCATCAGCCGTTTCGTTTTTGTTCAGTTGAGTGCCATTATTTGCCAGGCGTTGAAAACTGGCAGGTGTAGAAAATGTCATAACAGGTGTCCATTCTGATTTTCGATATGCTGAGTCACAAAAGGTTCTTATTTTCCATTCGTAGCTAGTGTTCAAGTTCAGAATATTAATATCCTTGTGGGTTGTGTTTTCATCACCGATTACAATTGTTATCCATGGTTTCCCCACTTCACGCCCTTTTATTTCATAGGCGACTGCTTCTATTGGTTTGGTCCAGTTAAGCCTCACAGAGTTACCTTGGATATCAGATGTGAATGCGGGTTCGGGTGCTGAACAGACAGGTGCAAAAGTGTCAAGCACCGACCA
>PVBE010575738.1_pt1 | contig 48512 bp, 56 predicted proteins | sample 1631181 | NCBI WGS metagenome assembly PVBE01 (sample SAMN08397723, study PRJNA350692) | Marine metagenome, whole genome shotgun sequencing project. | isolation source: water | place: Pacific Ocean | collected 2012-04
CTGGCCGCTCAGCTTGAAGGAGTCGGCTTTAAGATCGTCGAGACTCATGGCGATTTGTTGGGGAGCCCTTTTGACGAATCGAACTCCTGGAGGCGGGTCCTCATTTGTGAAAAAAGAGATTGACGGCTGAAAACCCGATTCCGAGCCCGGGCGGGCGACCCGTAATAATATGATCTGATGAGAACAACGATCCCAGATCCTGTTCTGGGCCAAGCAAGATCTCGACAAGTCGGAATCTGGCACGGCATTGGAAATGGGTCCCAAGAACCAAGGCCGATGAACGGGCAAGAAACTTCTCAACGCGTTCGAGATGGTTGCTGTTTCGTGCCATGCTTTGGGGCGCCAGCCCGTTGCTAAGAATGTTCGTCGATCCGGCCGATAGTAGATTTAAGGGGATAAATGGTTTCTGAAAACGGATCAGATGAGGCAGCACTGCTGAAATCGTTCGAAAACCTACAAAGCCTTGACCCGACAGGGGCCAAACTGAGGCTGAAAGAAGCCAAGGCAGTCATGGATGGATTCGGGATTCCGTTTTGGCTTCGGCAGGGCACCTGTCTTGGCGCCGTCAGGGACAACGACTTCATCCCATGGGACGATGACATCGACCTGGGCTGCGTGATCGGCCTGAACGGAGTCACGGAAGACCAGATCGACCCCATAGTCGACGGCTTCCGAGAACGGGGATATTTCGTTGAAGTGGAATACTCCGACCGCGAAATCTCCGCTTGCATGATAAAGAATTCGATTCGAACAGACCTGACATTCTTTCACATCATCGACGACGCAATATTCCATTTTCCGATGATCTGGATGCCCGCTCGATTGTTCGCCGACCTCAAACAGATCGAGTTCATGGGCGACAGCTATTTTGTGCCGAACCCGCCCGAAGAGTACCTGGGAACAAAGTACGGCCCGAACTGGACAACCCCGAAACAAGACGGATACGAACTAGACGTTTTCGCGCAGATAGCGAAAGCGCCAGCCGCAATTCTCGAGACCGCTCCTGGGCATCCGCAGACCAAAATTCAGATTCTTGATCTGCATAACGAAATCGTCGCAGACGCTGAAGTGTCGATTGTCGGCGTGGATGACGCTCGCACCGACGGCGATGGCCGCGTGGAGTTCAATCTGCCGTTCAAAGACTTCTACGCCGTGGTCATCCGTCATGGGGACCACGAAGAAATTCTATATCAAGAAATATTCACACCCGGGAAGACCTACGTCTACACACCCGACCCCGCCAGGCCCAGCGGGCGGTACATCGCGATGCGCGAAGAGTGAGCTCGGTGTCGAGCTAAGCCCAAGCAAGGCTGACGCCGGCTTGACAACCGAACGCCGCTCGTGAGTCGATGCCGTCTCTCGTTCACGTCCTCGACCAAAAACTGTGATCCGTCGTCCCGACTGCCTCTTCGTTTTCGTCGGATCGGGTGGGAGGGAATCGCAACGGAATGCGGTCACACAGCAACATCCTCGAAGAGTCGCCGTGACGCTGTGCTATCATCGGGCGAAACTCGACGGCAGGTGAACGATGGCGACGATCATCAAGGACACGACGATGGTGACCGGCGGAGCAGAACGGACCGTGCTCTACGACACTTCGCTGGCCGTGGACGGCGGGAAGATCGTCGCGATCGGACCGTCCGCGCGGATCGAGGCCGGTCTTCCGGGCGCGGAAGTCATCGACGGTCGCGGCAAGGCGATCTTCCCCGGGTTGATCAACTGTCACACGCACATGCTGGCGACAGCGGACCGCGGCATCCTCGAGGATTTCGGGTTTCCGACCACGTTGCGGTTCCCGACGACCGGGCGCGGATTGCTCAGCGTCGAAGAACGCAACGTCTTCGCACTATTGGCGTCCGCCGAGGCGATTCGGAACGGAAACACCTGCCTGCTCGAGATATCGAACAACACCACCGACTATGCGGAGAGCCTGGCATCGACCGGACTCAGGTTCGGACTGACCGAGAACATCAACGACTTTGACGACGCCGAAGCGCGCCGAGGCAGTTATCGCTTCCTGGACGAGAAACGCGAGGCGGGGCTCCAGCGCAACAGTGATCTCATCGAAGCCTGGGACGGGAAAGCCGACGGCCGAATAATGGGGTTCGCGGCGGCACATGCTCCGGAGAACTGCTCGCCAGAGCTGCTTCGACAGGTTCGCGAAATGGCCGAGCGCCACGACGTCGGCTACACGATCCATCTGTCGCAGAGCAACATCGAGATCGAAGCCGTCATGCGCACGCGCGGCGTGCGTCCAACACAGTATCTGTTCGCAAACGACTTCCTTGACGAGCGCCTCATCGTCGCTCACTGCCGGTACGTCGACGACTCCGAGATCGCGCTGCTCGGTCAGGCCGGAGCGGCCGTGTCCAACAACTCCGCCATCGCTGCCAGGCGAGGATCCGCTGCCCCCGTGAAGGAACTCATTGCCGCAGGGTGCACGATAGGCATGGGCTCGGACAACATGGCCGAGGACATGGTCGAAGTGATGCGAGCCGGCCTATTCCACGAGCGTGTTCGACGCAATGACGAGTTGGACCCACAGCCCGAAGACGTCCTCGAGTGGGCCACCATGGGCGGGGCGAGAGCCCTCCGCATCGCCGATCGCGTCGGCTCACTGGAGATCGGCAAGCAAGCCGATCTGTTCATTGTCGATCTTAGGCGCGCCCACCTCGTGCCGACGCTCCGAATCGTGTCCGCGTTCGTCCACAACGGCCAGCAACCGGACATCACCGATGTGATGGTGGACGGCCAATGGCTGATGCGCGACTTGAAGCTAACGACCATCGACGAAGAACAGGTGATCGCCGCCGCCGAACAAGCCGGTCACGCCGCCTGGCGCAGACTCGTCGACGAAAACCCCAACGTCCCGTTCCCGATCCGGCTCCCGCCAGGGCCACGTTTCGGCTAAGGATGGCGGCGCCTGCGCATCGACCTTCGGAGTCGACGTCAATTGCGCTCCAGTGGATATTCTGATCCTTTCTAGGAGGGGGAAAATCTAGTCTAACGAAGCTCGCCTCTTCGCCAGCTAGGTGACGCAACCGCCTAGCTAGAGGACAACTACGCGGGCCGGGCGGCGCTGGGATGGACCGAACCACTTGTTGGTCCAACACGCCAGGCCACCGACCAACGCCCAATCCGCGCGTCATGTTCAAAACATCCGCTTGAACTCACGCGGCGTCAGGCCTACAATCGTGCCCAGAGCCCCCGTATGAAGGCGATTGGCAGGAGTTCACGAACATGGCGTACGAAGGCGGTCAGGTCGATCGAGGAGGCCGCCCGCGAAGGCGCAACGGAACTCGACCTTGAAGGGCATGGCTTGACAGAGTTGCCCTCGGAGATTGCATCCTTAACCGAACTCGAGACTCTAAACCTGAACGGAAATCAACTGACGGAGTTGCCCTCGGAGATTGCGGCCCTCACATACCTCCGTACTCTGGACCTATCGAGAAATCAACTGACAGCTTTGCCGTCGGAGATCGCAGCCTTCACCAATCTCTGGATTCTGAGCCTGTCAAACAATCAACCGACGGCATTGCCGTCGGAGATTGCAGCCCTCACCAACCTCCAGCATCTGGACCGGGATCGAAACCCGTTGATCTTCCCGCCACCGGCGATCGTCGAGCAGGGGCTGGGGGCAATCCACTCTTACCTCCACGAACAACAAACCTCTGGCCGCCGCAGTGGGTCTCAAAGATACTTGTTGTAGGAGAGGGTGGAGTAGGCAAAACGTCCCTACTTTACGCGCTGCGGGGCGAACCGGTGTCTGAGCTAGAGGTGTCCACCCTCGGGATTGAAATCTCTCACGCAACCAATGATCTTGATCCGAGGGAAGTGCGGCCCTTCGAGGTGACGCACCCGACGGAACCAAGCGTCACGATGCAGCTCAATACCTGGGATTTCGGAGGACAGGACATTTACCATGCAACGCACCAGTTCTTCCTCACCGAACGCTCCCTGTTTGTGCTGGTGTGGAACGCCCGTTATGGGTACGAGCAGGGTAAGCTCTACGACTGGCTGGACACTATCCAGGCCAAAGCGCCGAAGTCGCTCGTGCTGGTTGGTAGCGACCCATATCGATGAACGTCCCGTGGATATTCCGTTCGAGGACATTCAGCGGCGGTACCCGCAGGTGGTGAGCCAACACCGTGGAGTCAGTAGCATCCAAGGCACGGGTATCGACGATCTGCGCGAAGCTATCACGGCCGTTGCCGCAGAGCTCCCGTTGATAGGCGAGTCCTGGCCTGAAAGCTGGCTGGCCGCGGCAGACGCCCTGCAGAAGCATGAAAGCCAATACGTCACGCCAGAAGTCATGCGTCAGACGATGATCGACAAAGGCGTTAAACCGGAGGACACAGGAATCCTGGCCCGATGGCTCCATGACCTCGGTGACATTCTGTATTTCCAGGACGACGAGTACCTGGACGATGTGGTGATGCTGAACGCGGACTGGGTCACCGACCACGTGTACCGAGTGCTGGATCACGGAAAGATCGACGAACGAGGGATATTCACTCGGGACCACATGAATGACATCTGGCGCGACCTGGACCCCGGCGTCCGCGGACTGTTCCTGCGGTTGATGGAGCAGTTCGACCTGTCTTACAGGGCGTTTGCGAATCGGGACATCAGCATTGTCGTCGAGAAGCTGTCCTCAGACCCGCCGAGCCACTTCGCGGATGTGTAGGCATACGACGCGGGAACTCTGGCCTGCAACCGCGCAGCTTTCCATGATCTTCGACCTCAAGACAACGTTGCCAGCAGGCATCCCCACCCGGTTCATCGCCAGGCAGCACCGCTTCACCACCGATACCCACTGGAAACTCGGCGCCGTGCTGGCCGACGGCGCGGAACGCAAGCACATCGCACTGGTCCGGGCGCTTCCTCAGGAACGACAGGTGCGTCTCACCATGCGTGGTCCGAACCCGCACAACTTCTTCACCCTTCTTCGAGACGGCGTAGAAGTGACGTTGCAAAGATTCCCTGGCTTGGATGTTCGACGGTGGTTGCCGTGTCCAGGTCACGACGGCAACCCGTGTGATTATCTCTTCGAGTACGACCGTATCCTGAGGGCCATCGAACATGGCACTGAGGTCACCGCGGTCCAATGTCAGGAGACTTTTGAGGACGTTTCGGTGGGTGAACTCCTTTATGGACTCCACTGGATAACCAATGACCGAGTCATCACGCGGATCGACGAACTGGCAGACCAGATCCGAGCTGAATTCGCCTCCGCACAAAAACCATGACAGAGGAATTCGATGACGTGCGCGCCCTTCTCCAACGCGAGTTCGCCAACTCCTATCGGCGAGACCAGGCGGTGCTGGATACCACGTGTCCCAATGTGTTTACCCTGGAGCCTGTTGGCAGAAGCCAGTGGCGTAAGCGGATTCAAGGCGAGCGGATGACGTTGCATCTTTACTGTCAGGAGCCGGGAGTGTGGCACCCGACCGTGGACGGTGGACGCTCTGAGATCGATCGTCCCGCCGAGTGGCTTGGGGTGGTGGCGCCCCACGTTCAACGGCTTGTGACGGTATTGAAGTACACGGCGCCCGTGATCGGTCCGTGGCTCGGTGTTGCAACACCGGACTTTCAGAACATGTTCAAGAATCAGCTCGATCTGATGAATGAACTGGTCAACAAACTCCCGGAAGTCGAGGGTCGCCCGGAGCGTGATTTTCGCGATTACTCGGACAAGTCCCACGATCCGCGCGACCCGATTGCAGGGTCAGCCCTGCGGGCTATGCGACGATTTCTGGATGACAGTGACCCCGCCCATGGTTGGGGCGGTCTGAGCCGAACGATAACCCTTGAGGGCCACATCCTCTGGCTTTGCGATTACCACATGCGACAGTATCGGGACTGATCGAAGGGACGGCCGACGCCAGACATACTCCAGTTTGGTCGAAAACAATGCCGCCCGCCGCAGATACCACCGACTGTCAACGTCTAGTCCCGAAGGTGCGCCCGCGGGTTGGGGTTGTCCCGACGACACGGCCCCAAACGCTCCTGGGCGCTGGGCAAACCAGGCTCCGCTGCTGCCGCGGTGACCGAGATACCGGATCGAGCGAAGAAGGCCACATATCCGTCCGCGCCATGTATCGAAAGGCTCCGCAAGGCTTCGAACTTGACACCTGCTTCACCGGCCATAGAATTGGGTCCTGACATCTCTACAACGCAACGTGTGGTCACAGCAGTGACCGACTAGCCGAGGAAGGGGACCAAATGACCGATCCGAAGATTACGAAGATAGAAGAGGTCGTGTTCGAGCACGCGATCCAGGACATGGGTACCGACTACAACGGTTTCAACCAGGTGTACGAAAAAGGAAGCGTTCTCAATTCGCGGCACTGCGTCGTGCGGTTCCACACCGACACGGGCGTCACGGGCGTGTATCCGGCAGGTCCCGCCGATCGCACCAAGCACGGGCTGGGCATGATGGCCAACTATCTACTCGGCAAGAACCCTTTCTCCCGCGAGAAGATATACAACGATCTCAAACGCGGGCTCCGGCACACGGACCGAACGGCGATCAGCATCGTGGACGTCGCCCTGTGGGACTTCGCGGGCAAAGTCTACGGCGTCCCGATCCATCAGCTTCTCGGCGGTTGGCGAAAGACGATCCCCGCCTACGCGTCGACATACCACGGCGACGAGAACGGCGGCCTGAGCACGCCTGAGCAGTTCGCGGACTTCGCCGAGCAGTGTTACGACATCGGATATCGCGCGTTCAAGATACACGGCTGGGGAAACGCTCCGATCTCGCGTGAAGTGGCCAACGTGCTCGAGGCGGGCCGACGAGTCGGGGACAAGATGGATCTGATGATCGACCCGGCCTGCGAATACAACACGTGGATCGACGCTCTTCGCGTCGGCAAGGCTTGCGACGAAGCGGGATTCCTGTGGCTGGAGGACGCGTACAAAGACGGCGGCGTGTCGATGTTCGGGAACCAGCGGTTGCGAGAGAAGATCAAGACGCCGATCCTTCAGACGGAGCACGTCTTCGGACTCGAAGGTCACGTGGACTTTATCGTCAACGGCGGCACGGACCTGGTGAGAGTTGGCGTCTACGAGGACGGCGGCATCACCGGCGCCATGAAAGTGGCGCATGCCGCGGAAGGTTTCGGTCTCGACGTCGAGTTCCACGGCGGCGGCTTGCCGCACAGGCACTGCATCGCCGCGGTCCGTAACACCAACTACTACGAGCTCGGCCTGCTCAACCCGAAAGTCTCCGGCACGAAGCCGCCGATCTATCCGCCCGAGTTCACCGACGAGCTCGAGGGCGTTGACTCGAACGGCCACGTAGTGGTTCCGGATGGCCCCGGCCTGGGAGTTGAGATCGACTGGGACTACATCAACGCCCACCACGTCGAGACGGTGGCGTACGAGTAGGCGTATTTTGTCTGCCTCGGACGGCGAATCGGTATCGGAGCAACGGTGAGCCCAGTCGACCAATCGCGCGATTTTCCACCGCTCGACACTGAGAGACTCACCCTAAGAAACCTAACCCTCGATGATATCGACTTCGCCTTCAGACACTTCGGCGACCCTGATGTTCATCGGTATCTTCTGGACGATGATCCCGTCACAAGTCGTGATCAAGCCGAAGAGATCGTCAAGTTCTATCTACAACCGGGCGGCAAGTCGTACAATCGCTGGGCGATCGAGCGGAAAGCCGGCGGCGTCTTGATGGGCACTTGCGGGTACCATAACTGGAACAAGAGAGATTCTCGAGCGGAGATCGGCTACGACTTGAGCCCGGAATACTGGGGCCAAGGCTACATGACCGAAGCCCTCCGTGAAGAGCTTCGCCACGGTTTCGAGGGAATGGGATTGAACAGAATCCAGGCCGTAGTCCACCCTGATAACAGCAGGTCAATTAGCCTGTTCGAGAAGTTCGGGTTCGGGAAGGACGGATTGCTGCGGCAGTATCACTATTCGACCGGCGAGCACCACGACCACCTGCTGTACGCGCTGTTGAGGCAAGATTTGACTGTGCAATAGCGCCCAAGGGCGCTCCTGTCGTATCGCCGCTGTATCGACTCGGAACCGGACACAATCCGCAGCCGACGCGACGGGAGCGTGGTCAGCTTTCCCGGACCCGGTTGCGGCTAAAAACCGGCGCCGTATGCCCCCCGATGTCCCAGACTTCTGTACCATAGGCGCCAGTATCACGTACCGAGAGAATCGATGCCTCGACCACAGTGGATTTACGGACGCCATCCCCCTGCGTGCACTTGCGCCGCATGCGTTAGGCGTCGTCTGGAACGCGTTACCCGACCTTGGCCAGCAGAAGGTCACCGAGTCGAGCATGCCAGGAACTGGAGACAACCACGATCTCAGAAGGCGGGGCGCGTGGTTCGGCGTTTGCTGTTTGGCCTGCTGCGGTCGGCAATCATTGTCGCGGTTGTTCTCACGGTTGGCTTGGTCGCCTTTCACTGGAATAACGGCGCGCCGTTCGAAACCAGTTAGCAGATGGCGTTCAACGACTATCGCGTCGCTGCAGGATGCACTGACGATTACAATGCAGTTCTCGACTTTGTAAGCCGGTCAGTATTCGACACGACGGTGGGCGAGTTAGCCGCGGTTCGTGGTGATGGTTGGGTTCAGGAAGTCTGCGACGGAACAAAGGCAGTAACTACTGTATCGCCGCCGCCGCTTTCAGGCGCCGCGCCAAGTACACTCCCTGAACCGACAGCGGCTAATCGTACACCCACGCAACCGCCAAATGATCGACCTGACTCCGCGGAAGATTCGACCACGAAGACCGTCGCAATCCCACCATCAGTCACCAGGCCAGCGAACCCGACCACCCCGGCGCTGTCGTTGACCACCTCAGCAACATCTCCTCCAAAACCCTATGCGGCACTCCAAGACACTGTCGCGCCCCTGAGACAGATGGCTCTGGATACCATCAATGAGCGGCGACGCCAACTTGGTGTTGCTCCCATGGAACTCGGGAACAGCGTGGCGGCAGAGTTGCACGCCGATCAATCGCTCGCCAATCTGGAGTTACTCGATGTCACCGAGAGAGAGCTCTCTCCGGAGATGCTCTATGCCGCGACCGGAGGTAGAGGATACATTCGCTGGAGTGGGCGGATAAGTGGCTATTGGGATGAATCGTCGATAATCGACTGCGGGTCACGACTGGTGATCTGTGAGTCGGTCGTCCCAGATAAAGCAGTGAGTTCGTACTTGAACCGGGGCATAGTTGAAGACCTCGCCGACGGACGGGAAGGTCTTGTTTCGCCAGAATGGAGTAAGCTGCACCTGGGAATCGCCTATACCGAGCTGACGATTGTCATCGTGGAGTACATTGAACGTCAAGGACTGGACTATATTCGGGAGCCCACCATCGGTGGCGGTTTCCTAAGCCTGGAGGTTAGGCCGAAGTCTAAACAGAATGTTGAGGTGGTCCAAGTGTTCCGGCATCGTCTGTCAGCGGACAATTCGAGCCAAACCGGCGAGAGCAAGACAAAAGTGCTTTCAATCTTCGAGTCGCCGCGGTCAGGTTACAGCGTCGTGCTCTCAAGCGACATTTCTGTTGTTGCTGACTACTGGGCTGACGACGGTGAATCAATCCAATTGGCGGTCGCATTGGAAGGGCGGCTTCCGGGCCTCGGCACATATGAGTTCGTCATTTGGACCGAACAGGAAGTTCCGGCTAGCCAGTATTTCATTCGCGTGGACGACCCGAAAGTCCTGTTGAAAGACTTAACTGACCGCCCGTTCGAAACACCAGAGCGCCCATCCATGGAAAGCCTCAGGCTCTTGGCACTGGACCTGATTAACATAGATCGCGAAAGATACGGGGCGCCACCGGTGACGCTCGGAACGAACGACTCAGCCCAGCTGCATGCTGAGGACGCGCTCAAAGCCGGCTACTTGGTCGGTCATTGGACGGCCGACGGTCGCAAGCCGTACATGCTCTACCGATTGGCGGGAGGGACAGGCACGGTTGCCGAGAACGCTGCGGGGAGCGGCCTCCCGCCAGGGGCGTGCGAGGAGCCGAGAGTCGTGTGCGGGCTCGTCGATCCCGTTGCGAAGATCACGGAGCCCCAATGGGCCATGATGTACGACGACGGCGATTCGGACTGGGGCCATCGAGACACGATCATCAGCCCTAACTACGACACCGCAAACATTGGGATAGCCTCCAATGATCATCGCCTGGCTTTCTACCAACACTTCGAGTACAACGGGTCGACCCACGTTGAGGAGCCCGTGCTCGATGGCGATCTGCTCCGGTTGCGTCCTCGGCCCCTCGCTGGGCACGGCATCGGTCACATCGCCATGTACTATGACCCACCTCCAACACCCAAGTCACCAGCCGAAATCGACCTCTTGACCAGCTATTGCACAGGCGGTGGTTTCACGGATGATTGCGACGATGTTGGCCCAATCGCAGTTGTACTGAAGCCGCCAACATCGGGGTCATATTACTCCAGCCTCGATCCCGAAGATATCGTGGCCTTAACGTGGAACGAGCGGAGCGACGGCAGCATCGACATCGAGGCCGACCTGCACTCGCTGGTTGACAGGCCCGGCGTTTACACAATAATCGTCCAGTCGTCACTCGACGATCGACGAATACTGAGTGGATATTCCGTCTTCAGATAGCCCTCTTACGTGGAGGGTTTGCGGTCACCGCGTTGGCCGAAAAACGAAACAGCAATCCGGTCGAATTCTACCTAAGGAGAGCATCGAGTGGACAAACCCAACATCATCATCATCTTCTGCGACGACCTAGGTTACGGCGACATCGGATGCTTCGGGTCGGAAGTCAACCGCACACCGGTTTTGGACCGCATGGCCGAGGAAGGCATTCGGTTCACGGACTTCTACGTCCCGTCGCCAGTGTGCTCGCCCTCGAGAGCAGGGTTGATGACCGGCTGCTACCCAAAGCGAGTCGGGCTGGACTCCGGATACGACTTTTCGGTGCTGCTGCCAGCCGATCCGATCGGACTGCACCCCGACGAGATCACCATCGCGGACGTGCTCAAGTCGGCCGGATATGCCACCAAGATGCTTGGCAAGTGGCACCTGGGCGATCAATCGGGATTCCTTCCCACCGATCACGGCTTCGATTCGTATTTCGGGCTGCCTTACAGCAACGACCACTACGCGGGACGACCGGCAGAGAAGCGGACGCACCTGCCCGAGCGATTCAGCCAGCATCGATTCAACCCGATGCCGCTGATGCGGGACGATCAAGTTGCCGAGCTCGAACCGGACCAGACGTTCCTGACGAAGCGATACACCGAAGAAGCCGTCTCGTTCATCCGAGAGAACAAAGATCAACCGTTCTTCGTGTACTTCGCTCACCTGTACGTACATACGCCGCTCTTCCCGCCGAAGGAGTTCCTAGACAAGGCTGAGAACGGACCGTACGGCGCCGAAGTCGAGTGCATCGATTGGAGCGCGGGCGTCATCCTGGACACCCTCAAAGAGTTGGGCATCGACGACAACACGCTGGTGATTTTCACATCCGACAACGGATCCACCGCCCGGATGGGCGGCAGCAACGCCCCGCTGCGCGGCACGAAGGCAACGACGTGGGAAGGCGGGATGCGGGAGCCGTGCATCATGCGCTGGCCCGCGGCAATACCGGCAGGCGGCGTCAGCCATGAGGTTGTCAGCTCGATGGACTTCCTGCCGACCATGGCTAAACTCGCGTGCGTCGATGCCCCGGACGACCGGGTCATCGACGGTCACGACATCCGCCCGTTGATGTTTGGCGAGGACAACGCGCGCAGCCCGTACGACGCCTTCTTCTACTACGGAACCAGAAACCACGAACTGCAAGCTGTCCGCTCCGGTAAGTGGAAGCTGCACCTGATCGCGAACGAGCTCTACGACCTCGAATCCGACATCGGTGAGCAGCACGACGTATTCGCGAGGCGGCCCGATGTCGTCATCAGACTGGCTGCGCTAGCCGACGCGTGCCGTTACGATCTTGGCGACGCTTGCACCGGCATCGAAGGCGCCAACACGCGTCCGGTCGGTCGCGTCGACAATCCGAGGCCGCTAACCAACCTCGACGAGATGTCGACCAACGTCCGTGCCCTGTACGACATCGACGACACGGTCGGAATCGACTACGCGCGGTGAGGGCCGGATAAGGTAGGCTCAAGTCCAAACCCGAGATGCTGCCGCCTCCCCGTGTTCGGAGTCGCCGGGTTGCCGAATCACGACGGCGGAATGTCAATGGTCGAAGTGGTTCGACAGGCTCACCACGAACGTAGCAGTACTGCCGTCGCGAACACCGGCCGAAAGAGGCCCTTCGTGGGCGAACCCATTCGAGTCGTGCACTACCTGAACCAGTTCGTCGGCGGGATCGGCGGCGAGGAGCGTGCCAACGTCCCGGTACACCTGCGCGAAGGGCCGGTCGGTCCGGGTCGGGCATTGCAACGGCACCTGGGCGACGCCGCGACCGTCGTGGCGACGATTGTCGCCGGCGACAACCACGTCATCGAGGAGACGGAGACCGCGTCGGACGCAATGCGCGAGGCGTTGCGGGAGTGGCAGCCGTCGGTTGTCGTGGCGGGGCCGGCTTTCGATGCAGGGCGTTACGGCATGGGGTGCGGCATCGTGTCGGGGCTGTGCGCCGAGCTCGGCACACCGTCGGTGACCGCGATGCATCCCGACAACTCTGGCATCGTCGTCCACGGCAAGGGCATGGTCGTCGTGCCAACCGGCGTCGACGCGTCGGAGATGCAATCGATCCTCGGCAGGGTCGCGCCGTTGGCGATCAAGCTGGGCTCGGGCGGCGAGCTCGGACCAGCGGACGTCGACGGCTATCTGCCGCGAGGGTATCGGCGGCTCGTCGAGCGCGAGAAATCGGGCGCGCCCAGGGCGCTCGACATGCTCGCCGCTTACGTCCACGGCAGGCCGTTCACGACCGAGATTCCGGTGCGCGCGTACGACGACGCCCCCGACTCGCACTACGCCGCAAAACCCCCCATCCACGGCCGCTACGGCACCCGACACTTCTCCGACATCTTCGGCTACGGGTTGCAGTCAGCCGATTCGTATTGAGTGGCGTTGCCTGGGTGGGTCTGAATCGCGAGAGAGGTTATCCCGCAGCGCAGCTAATCGTCGAGCCGCTAGCCCGAACGGCAAAATACGCACCGTAGTTCCCGCCCCACGGCGTCAGTGATCATGAAGTCTCGAGGTGGCGTGGGTCTGCTGGATCACTGACGCGTCAGCGCCCACTTACGGGCCATTGACGTCATCGGTTCAACGTGAACGGGCCAATCGTGGAGCGTCGCGTGGTCGAAGTCAGCGCCGTTGGGCCACACCAGCGTATGAACCTCCGCGTCGATCTTCACTCGATCGAACATCGACAGATCTCGTAGAGAACCGCAGACCTCGCCCTCCAGAACCGGTGAAAAATCTATGACCTGCGTTGTGCCATCGTCGAAACCTACCCGTAGCGTATGAGGACCGGCGCCCTCGAACGAGGTCACGCGATGAATCGGATGTGTCATTTCACGACCTCCTCACCTGAGCGGTTCGATGCCCGAAGGACGACGCCCATCATGCAGCCGCTCCCAATTGGCCAGCCCGGGTTCTAACACCCGCGTCGTGATTGATTGCCGCAGCCGACCCTCGCCTCGTCCCCCGCCGTCGACCGAGTCGTCGGCACGTACCACGACGGCCCCGACTCGCACTACGCCGCCAAACCCGCCATCCATGGCCGCTACGGCACCCGCCACTTCTCCGATATCTTCGGGTACGGGATCCAGTCGGCCGATTCGTATTGAGGGGCGTTGCCTGGGCGGGAATGATCCGCCGCAGGTTGGCATCTGACTTTCCGGTAGTGCATTCTAACGACTTGTGAAGCGAGCAACGCGTCGGTTGTCGCTCGCCTGTCAGTCTGCCAGGCTATTCCTCCCGAGGCTTCGAACGCGGGCCGAACGGCTCAGGCAAGAACGGGCCATCCCGCGCCCGAAGGAACTCTCGTAGGCCGCCTTCGCGTCGGGCGTCGTCCAGCGGTTTGAAGAATTCGACGCTGCGCGACATATGAGCCATCGTCTTCAACTCGTTGTTTAGCAGCAGGGCGTTGCGGAACCCCATCATGTTCAGGCCACGCGTTGCCACCTGCAGGTTGATCTTCACGGTTTCGGGCGCCGTCATGGCTATGCGGTCGACGACCTTGAAGCACGTCTCCAGCAGCTCGTCGTGGGGCACCACTTCAGTGATGAGGCCGATGCGTTCCGCCTCCTGGGCGTCAAGATGGTCCCCGGTCAGCGCATATCGGAGCGCCTTCTTGTAGCCCGCATTGTGGACCCACAAGAAGTTGGTGTCGGCGCCCATTCGTACCTCTGGCTGTCCAAACACCGCCTGGTCCGAGGCGAAGGTCATGTGGCAAGCGAGCGAATACCAGGAAGCGCCGGCCAGGCACCAGCCGTTGACCGCCGCGATGACGGGTTTGCCCAACTCCCAGATCTGGAGAAGGCAGTCGTTCTCTGTGCGGTTGCGCTCGCGCTGAACGTCGATGGCGCCGGCTATGTTGGTGTCCTCGGGCAACCCGTAGGGCCACTCGAGTTGTCGCCCTCCGCCGATGTCGTACCCGGAGGAAAATGCCCGCCCGGCCCCGGTGAGCACGACGGCCCGAACCTCGGGATCGTTTTCGGCCTCCGTGAAGGCGCTCCGCAACTCGGTTTCCATCTCTCTGTTGATGGCGTTCATCACCTCGGGTCGGTTGAGAGTGATCAGCACTCCCTTTCGCTGCTTCTCGTACAGGATCGTCTCGTAGTCTGGCACTGTTGGACCCTCCTCATTCTCGATTGTGGCGGCAGGAGTGGCTTGTCGCACGTCTTCGGATTCCCCATTTGGACCGCTCTCTGGCATCGAGGGCAACCCAAGCGAGATGGCGACATCGTATGCCGGTTATTCGACCTCGGTCAATCCCAGACATCGCCAACACCAGATGATTTCATGCGCGGACTGCGCATGCTGTTCCGATCATGGTCATCAAGCGGCCAGCCAAAGATTTGTTGACCTCCTATGATCGGAGCAGGGTCCGGCAAGACCCACTCATCCTGATTCCACCGACGATGCACGCGAGATGTCGATACGACACGCCCAGGCTTCCGGCGATCCGTTCGATGCTCGGCGGTCATTGCGCTGGGCATTCAGACTATCGAGAGCAACCTATTTTAATGCGGAATTTCGAGTCTCAGTGGCTTCCGTTTCAAATGACCTCAGGGCCGTGATACACGATGACAAGACGCACGCGGTAGAATGCTTTGAGTTCGAAGGGTAATCTCGTTGCCTTCGATGGATTGGTCACCTTTGAATGCGAAAGAAACCACCGGAGGCAGGGGGTTCGGACCGGGGAGATAGATAACAAACAGTCTATGAGCATGGGTAACACATGTGGAGAATGGAGGAAAAATGAGGAGACATGTGTTGCCTTGGAGAACTACCAGTCCAAGAGAAGAGCAGATTCGCTTCATCGGGGAATGGAAAGAAGGCCGTTTGAATTTCACATGGCTGTGCCGAAAGTATGGCATCAGTCGCAAGACGGGCTACAAGCGAGTGCATCGGTTCCGTGAACACGGTTGGAGAGGCCTCGAGGACCCTAGCCGAGCGCCTAGACATCACCCCAATCAAACTGCAGAGTCGACCGTTGAGCTGCTCCTGGACGCCCGCCGAACAAACCCCACCTGGGGACCTAAGAAATTGCTTCCCTGGCTCCAAGAACGGAATCCCGACCTACAACATTGGCCGGCTCCGAGCACGGTCGCTCAAATGCTGAAACGTGCAGGTCTGGCTAAGTCTCGCAGGCCCAATAGACGCTCCGCACCATGGCGGACTACGGTGTCGTCGGATCACCCCAATGACGTGTGGACAGTGGACTTCAAAGGTTGGTTCCGCACCCAAGACGGTCAACGTTGCGATCCGCTCACATTGTTGGACAGCGCATCACGGTACCTGTTGGTGTGCTCGAATCTTCCAAAACCCACGGGGCCTTACGTCAAAGACTCTCTTGAAGACGCCTTTCGGCAGTTCGGTCTTCCTTTGGCATTACGCTCCGACAATGGAACTCCATTCGCCAGCAACACACTGGGCGGTCTCTCTAAGCTGACTGTGTGGTGTATCAAATTGGGAGTTCTTCCTCAGCGCATACGACCGGGCCATCCAGAGGAGAACGGCAGTCACGAGAGGTTCCATCGAACGCTCAAGGCAGAAACGGCGCATCCGCCTCAGTCAACCTGGGACAAGCAGCAGCAGGTATTCGCGGCTTTCAAGGATCATTACAATCAAGAGCGCCCGCACGAGGCTCTAGGACAACGAACACCTTCAAGTCAGTATCACCGTTCGGATCGCTCGTTCCCTTCAACGATCCCTGAGATTGACTACAACCCATCTTACGAGGTCCGGTGAGTGCGACGCATTGGGGAAATCAAGTGGCGAGGGACGACACCCTATATCAGCGTGGCTTTGCGAGGCGAACCTGTCGGGTTGCTTCAGCAAGACGACCGCTTCTGGAGCATTCACGTCGGCCCTATGAAAATCGGGTTGCTCGACGACTACAAAAAGACTACTCTGCGCATACCGGTACAGGTGTCACCCATGTCCCCAGATTAACTGTTACCTATGTTCCGGTTCATACAAGGGTAAGTATTTGAAGATCGGGCGACCGCGTATTTTTTACGGTTGGTGGATCACCATCGTCGGCCTAGTCATGAATATGATGGCCAGCGGAACTTACTGGACGGGGGCCAGCGTATTCTTTTTGCCCATAACCCGCGACCTGGAGCTAAGTCGCGCGGCAACTTCCGCCGCATTCTCACTGGCCCGACTCGAAGGCGGCCTCGGCGGACCTCTCGTGGGGTATGCCGTGGACAGGTTCGGTCCGCGACAGATCGCTCTGATCGGCGGTGTGGTGGCGGGACTCGGATTCGTTCTCCTCTCACAGGCAAGCAACTACGCCATGTTTCTGATCATCTATGTCGGAGTGCTCTCCGTGGGCTTCAACGGCGGTTTCAACCACGCGATCATGACCTCGGTCAACTCCTGGTTCGTCCGAAGGCGCGGTCTCGCCATGGCTATCGTTGCCTCTGGCATATCCCTCGGAGGGGCCGTCCTGACGCCGCTGATGGCCTACGTTGTGTTCCAGTTTGGATGGCGGGTGGGTGCCGTCGCCGCGGGCGTCACCCTCATTGTTTTTTCCGTTCCACTCTCGTACTTCATTCGTTCGACTCCCGAAAGCATGGGACTGCTGCCCGATGGCGACACCGCTCCCCCGCGCCGGGTTGACGGTCGCAAACAGATCGCTTCACCCACTCTAGACTTTACAACCAAAGAGGCGGTGAAGACGCTCTCATATTGGTTCATGTCCCTCGCCATAGGCCTCAGGATAGCGGCTCACGCGGCTTTGATTGTTCACATGATCCCCATACTGGTCTGGAAGGGGCAGCCCGAGGTGGTGGCGCCGCTGCTCATCGGCATCATGTCCGTTGTGGCGGTGCCGCTGAGGTTCGTGACGGGCTACCTCAGCGATGTGTGGTCACGCCAGAAAGTGGCGTCTGTCGGCATGGCGTTCGGAGCGCTGGGAGTAGTGGTCCTGCTGATGGCGGGAAACGTCTTCTGGCAGCTTCTGGTTTTCGTTGTGCTGCTTGCCTTCGCCGAGAGCGTGAGTGCGGTGACCTGGTCGCTCATCGGAGACTTTTTCGGCAGGAAAAGCTTTGCGACCCTTCGCGGGGGCGTGACCACGGTTCACAGCTTTCTATCCATGGGCACACCAGTATTCGCAGGCTTCGTGTTTGATTACACCAAAAGCTACTTCTGGGCGCTCATCCTTATCATCGCGCTTTACTCTGCCGCATGCGTTTCCTTCTGGGTGCTGCCCAAGCCCAGAGTGCCGCAAAGGCTGCTCGAATCGGCCGAAGAGCCATTAGGCGCTGGTGACTAACGCCCACGACAAGGACGTGTGACAAGAGCTAGCCGGACGCCGGCGGCAGCTTGCTCGCCATGGTCTTGATCCCCGAGCTCAACACTGGAGCCGCACCATCCACGGCCGCTACGGCGCCCGCCACGGCGACATCTTCGGCTACGGGTTGAGGTCAGGTGACTCGTATTGAGGGGAGAGCGCCGAAGTGATGGATATCGTCACGCTGCGGTGGTCTCGCAATACGGCGAGGGAACCGTGGGGTAGGCCTGGTACACGTGGCGAAAGACATCGCCAGCCCTGACGTTCACGTCGTCTTCGGTGTAGAGAGCGATGGGGAGCCCCGTGTTGTCGCTCCATAGGAAATCTCGGATCGCTTGCCTGACGGCGTCGCGCGACGCTTCCTTCTCGCGCCATTGATCGACCCGAAGTTTTTCCGCTTTGAGTGTGCCCAACAGCTCAACCGCGATGGTTTTGACCTGTTTCACTTCCGCAGCGTCGAGATCTGACTTTTTCAGCAGATCGAAGATCGCCAGCGACTCCTCATCGAGTCCTTCGCGAACTGCTCGAGTGTCTTCGTCGTCGAGCTCTTGGACTAGCTTGAGCAGCGCCTCGAAGGTGTGCTCGACTGTCATACGATCTTTCGCGCGGTTGTATTCGGCGACGATCTCCTCAAAGTTTCGCTGGAAGTCGGTGCGAAGGGGATGTTGCCGGAGCAGACGCTGCAGCCGCTTCTCGATGGCTTCTCTGAGGTTTTGGACAGTAGTGTTCTTGCCGGGACTGCGTTCGAACTCCTGTTTCAGCCTGTCGAAATCGATGGCGCTGATGTCGTAAGGCTCACGCTCCTCGCGGATTTCCCGGCGTTGTGTATCGATCGCATCATCCACGACTTCGTGCAACTGGCGGATGATTTCCGAGATGTCGGCTTGCTCAGTGTCCTGTTGCAGGCTCTTGTAGACGATGTTGATTGCGTCTCGTTCGGCCCGATGCGCGTTTACGCCCTTCGAGTTTATGCACGCCTTGAACTTCTTGAACACCTCACGGCACATCACCTCGAAGCGCTTGCGGGTCTCGTCGTTCTCGTTCGCCGCTTCCTTGGACGCGACGATGGCGGCGTTGCGCTCGAATCCGGTCTTTTGGATCACATCGTCGAGGGCAGCGCCACGTTCGTCGAGGAACGCCCGCGCCAAAGCGATGGCCTCGGCTAGAGCGGCCAGCAGGTCTTCTTCGGGTTTGGCCGGATCAGTCTCGTCGCCCTCATCGCCGTCCGACGTGCCAGCGTCGGAGCTGCCATGAAAGGATGCATACGTGGAGCCAAGCTGCCGCTTGATGCTGGTTGCGATGTCAGAGAAACTTGTAGCGCTCAATTTGCTCTGCAAGGGTCAATCATGGTCGCCGAGGCTCGAAATGCAAGCGCGATTCGGCGTATTCATGATAGCATGAGGCCGCAAATCAGCATTGCGGTTCGTGAATGCCCGGCATAGAAGAACTCCTCGAAGCGTTCGATAAACGCGTGTCGGTGCGCCCGTCGCACCGTGAACCCAACATCGTGGATCTGTCGCGTGCCGTCGCCCGAGCAGCGGGGAGCGATGCTGCCGTCCCCACCCTCAACTCGACGGACATGGAGCGGCAGATCGGCAATGCCGACCACGTCGTCTCGGTGCTGCTCGACGGCGTTGGCATGTTTATGGTGGAAACGATGCCGCCCGATAGTCTTTTGCGCCAGCATCTCGTTGACGAACTGTCCACCGCATACCCGTCCACGACTTCCGTAGCTCTGACTTCCCTGGCGACCGGCGCCTGGCCCGCTGAGCACGGCGTTACCGGGTGGTGGACCCACATCAGTGAAATCGACAGAACGGCGATAATCCTTCGCTACGTGACTCGTTCCGACGACCGCGATTTGGCTGAACTGGGAGCTGACATCGAAGAAGTCTTCCCGGCGCCGTCGATCATCGGGGCAATCGGTCGCGACTCATTGATGGTCATTCCGAGCAATATCGCCGACTCGACGTACTCGACTTACTTCGGAGGCGGCCACCCCACGGTCGGATATGGCTCGCTCGAACAAGGCGTTTCCACGGTGATCGACCGGGTTGCCGGCGCCAACGAGCCGATGTTTTCCTATCTCTACACACCACAGGTCGACAGCCTGGCCCACCTGCACGGCATGACCTGACCAGAGGTTACCAAATCGCTGGACGAAGCCGACTCTGAATTGGCGCGCCTATACACGGCGATCGGCCGGAAAGCCAGGATCGTGGTCACCACCGACCACGGCCTGCTGGACGCACCGCCCGCGTCGCGCCACACTTTGCGTCCGTCGACGGACCTGACTCCGTTGCTGCGGTATCCGCCGTCCGGAGACACACGCATCATGTTCTTGCACACGCGAGATTGGGCGCGAGCGCGCGTGCGCGGACACTTCGAGCGTCGCTTCGGCAACCGCTTCTACGTCATCAGCGTCGACGAGGCCGAACAGCTCGAGTTGTTCGGTCCCGGCCCGTTGTCGCCCGTCACCAAAGAACGGATGGGAGACCTCATCGCGATCTCATCGGGCGCCCACATGATCGAATACAACGCGGCGCGCGGATCGGCGAGAGGCGTCTTGTTGAATTGCCACCATTCCGGATTGACCGCTGACGAGATGCGGATTCCGCTCGTCATCGCGTGAAAGCGGCAAGCCGATTCTGAGCGCAAGAATCCTGGTTTTCAGCGCAAGCTTGCCACGCCTCGCGGGACGATATGCACACATTTCAGATCCAGGAGATTTGAAGGTGTATGCTTAAAGGCAGTCGATAATCTGACGAATCGCGTTAGCAGCGCCCGTTGACGCACAATATAGGCTCACCAAAGGACGAGACGCCGCAAAATTCCTTCTGGCGTTCCGCGCGCGGCCCTTCTCAGGCCCGGAAAATCAAGGAGATCATTTCAATGTCCGAAAACACACGCTCCCTCCATGAACTGGGAAGATTGGGTCAAAGCGTATGGTATGACAACATCTCGCGTGACCTGATTGCCTCCGGCGAACTTGGCAAACTCATCGACTTGGGCGTTACAGGCCTGACTTCCAATCCGTCGATATTCGAGAAGGCGGTGTCCGGAAGCGCCGACTACGACGATTCGATGCTGCGATTTTCGCGCGAGGGCATGGACGTTGACGGCGTGTTCGAGTCGATGGCCGTTGAGGACATCCGCTCAGTCGCCGACCTTCTCAAGCCGATCTATGAGAGAACCGACGGCGCCGACGGATACGCGTCGCTCGAGGTCAACCCGCACCTCGCCGCGGACACCGACGGCACAGTCGCGGACGGTCTGCGGATATTTAAAACCTTAAACCGTCCCAATGTAATGATAAAGGTCCCGGCTACGCCCGAAGGGATGCCGGCAATCGCCCGCCTGTTGGAAGCAGGCGTCAACGTCAATGCCACATTGATTTTCTCGTTGGATGCCTACGACCAGGTCAGCGAGGCGTATCTCAGCGGACTTGAGGCTCGGCGTCGGGCCGGAGGAGACGTGAGCCGCGTTGCGTCCGTGGCCTCTTTCTTCGTCAGCAGGGTGGACTCCGCCGTGGACGGCCTGATCGACGCCCGTACCGGCGAAGGCAATTCCGAGCTCGCGGACCTCAAAGGAAAAGCGGCGATCGCAAATGCGCGACTCGCCTATCAAGCATTCAAGGTTGTGTATCGCGGCGACAGGTTCGCGGAGTTGCGTGCCGCCGGCGCGATGGTCCAGCGCCCTCTGTGGGCTTCCACGTCGACCAAAGACCCTGCATACAGCGATGTCATGTACGTTGAAACTTTGATAGGTCGAGACACGGTAAATACGCTTCCCGATGCTACCCTCAGAGCGTTCGTGGATCACGGCTCAGCGTCCGAGACCCTGGAAGCGGGAGTCGATGCGGCGCGTCAGAGTCTGGCCTCTCTCGAATCGGTTGGAATCGACATGGACGCTGTCACGTCCAAACTCTTGACCGACGGAGTCAAGGCATTCGCGGACGCTTATGACCAACTCGTCGCCAAATTGGACGTCAAGCGTCAGCAGTTGATCGCCGCGAACTGATCGGAAATTGTCCGTTCGTGTGAGTCACGGACCAAACCATATCCGGCTCTGGCAACCTTTCCCGTCGCGCTTGCCCTGACCGGCCGGGCTCGTAGGTTCGCTCGGGCGCAATCGGGCGCCGGAGCTACGTTCGCGGCTAGTCGGGGCGACGTATTCACTGGAGGAAAAGTTGGCATATCTTCCCATTGAAGACCACGGTGTCATCGGCAAAATGCGCACGGTTGCGCTTGTGGGCGTCGATGGCGGCATCGACTGGTTCTGCTGCCCGAATTTCGATTCACCGAGCGTGTTCGGGGCGATCCTCGACGATGTAAAAGGCGGCCGTTTCAGCATTCACCCGGTACACGAAGCTACGGCACATAAGCAGTTCTACTGGCCCGAAACCAACGTTCTCGTTCCGCGTTTCCTCTCCGACGAAGGCGTCGGAGAGGTCATCGACTTCATGCCTGTCGCAGCGCCAAACGGCGACAATCGGCCTCAGATCATCCGTCGAGTGAACGTTGTTCGAGGTCGAATTCACTGGAAAGTGGAGTGCGGACCGGCGTTCGACTACGCACGGGATTCGCACGAAGTAATTGTCGATCGTCGGGGTGCCCGATTCGTCTCGTCCGAGCTCGCGCTTCAACTGTGCACGGCCGTTCCCTTGACGCACACCGGAAAAGGCGTCGAGGTCGAGTTTGTGCTGGAAGAAGGCGAGACTGCGACGTTTGCTGTCGTCAATATCTCCTCCCCGGAAGATCACGGAATGACGCCCTCGGAATCGCTGGGCGAGGACATGTTCAGTTCCACAGTCGAATATTGGCGAAAATGGCTGTCACAGTGCACTTACATGGGGCGGTGGCGTGAGATGGTGGAGCGCTCCGCGCTGGTGCTCAAACTTCTGACGTTCGAGCCGACCGGCGCGGTTGTCGCGGCTCCCACCACCAGCCTGCCAGAGCATCTGGGCGGCTTCCGAAACTGGGACTACCGCTACACGTGGATTCGAGACGCTGCATTCACGCTGTACGGGCTGCTTCGAATCGGCTTCACGGAAGCGGCCGAAGGGTTTATGGCGTGGATGGAGGCTCGCGCTCGCAAAACCGGTCCTCAAGGACCGTTGCAGATCATGTACGGGCTCGACGGCAGGCACGAACTCACTGAGATCACGCTGGACCATCTCGACGACTATCGCGGCTCGAAGCCGGTCTGCGTCGGCAACGGCGCATACGATCAGCTCCGGCTCGACATATACGGCGAGTTGTTGGACGCGGTCTACCTGTTCAACAAGTACGGAGAGCCGATCTCCTACGAGTTTTGGACCCATCCCCGAGACATGACCAACTGGGTTTGCGACAAATGGGATAGGGTCGACGAAGGAATCTGGGAGACCCGTGGAGGACAGAAGCACTTCGTCTACTCGAAGGTGATGTGCTGGGTCGCCGTCGACAGAGCCTTGCGGCTGGCCGACAAACGGTCGTTCTCGGCGATCGACAGAGGTGGTTGGAAGTCAGAGACAGCATCTACGAGGAGATCCAAGAGAAGGGCTGGAACGCCGAGCTCAACTCGTTCGTGCAATCATCGGCTCCGACTCCCTCGATGCCTCGAGTCTGATCATGCCGCTCGTGTTTCTGATGTCGCCGAGCGATCCCCGAATGCTGTCGACCCTCGATGCGATCAATCGATCGCCACAGAACGGCGGCCTGGTGTCCAATTCGCTCGTGTACCGGTACGACGTAACGGCCTCGCCGGACGGCTTGAACACCGACGAGGGCACGTTCAACATGTGCTCGTTCTGGCTGGTCGAAGCCCTCACCCGCGCGGGCAAGACCGACCGAGCAAGGCTCGACGAAGCCCGCCTGATGTTCGAGAAGATGCTGGGCTACGCGAACCACGTCGGGCTCTACTCCGAGGAAACCGGCAAGAACGGCGAAGCGCTGGGCAACTTCCCGCAGGCGTTCACCCATCTGTCGCTGATCAGCGCGGCGTTCAACCTCGACCGAACGCTGGGCGAATCGAGCTGACGCCGCGGCCTCGGCGATAACAGACGGCGAGGTTCGAAGCGCGAAGAAGCCTTTTGCCTGACCAACACCGCAGTTGACGCATGAGTCGTGGCTTAGCACAATGGGTGATGCCCGGCGCTCGAACGTCCGGGCTCAATTCTTGCGAGGGCCATACACCAAATGACCACAGAAGAGTCCACCGGTTCAGTCGATTTCGTTCGGGCCGCGATAGATCAGGACATCGCCGACGGCAGATTCGGCGGGCGGGTACACACACGATTCCCTCCGGAACCAAACGGCTACCTGCACATCGGACACGCCATGGCGATCTGCCTCGACTTCGGGGTGGCCCACGAATACGGCGGGATGTGCAACCTGAGATTCGACGACACCAACCCCACTAAAGAAGACGTGGAATTCGTCCACTCTCAACAAGAGGACATCCGTTGGCTGGGATTCGACTGGGAGGGTCGCCTGTTCTACGCCTCGGATTACTTTGAGCAGCTCTTCGAGTTCGCCATGGAACTCATCCGCGACGACAAGGCGTACGTCGACAGTCTGAGCGCCGATGAGATTCGTGAGTATCGAGGCACACTGACCGAGCCCGGACGCAACAGCCCGCACCGAGACAGGGACGTAGAAGAGAGCCTGAGCCTGTTCCGGAAGATGCGCAACGGCGATTTCGACGACGGCGAGCATGTGGTCAGAGCCAAGATCGACATGGCCTCGCCTAACATGAACATGCGCGACCCGACGATCTATCGCATCCGCAAGGTCCCGCATGACCGCACCGGCGACGAGTGGTGCGTCTATCCGATGTACGACTTCGCGCATCCGTTGTCGGATGCGATCGAAGGGATCACCCACTCACTGTGCTCGCTGGAGTACGAGGATCACCGACCTTTGTACGAATGGTTCCTCGAACAGCTCGACGTGTTCAGGTCTCGTCAGATCGAGTTCGCGAGACTCAACCTGAGCCAGACCGTCATGCACAAGCGCATGCTCATTCAGTTGGTGAACGGCGGGCTCGTGTCCGGTTGGGACGATCCGAGAATGCCCACCATTGCCGGCCTTCGACGCCGAGGATACACACCGGAAGCGATCAAAGACTTTTGCGCCCGAGTCGGGGTCGCCAAGGCCAACAGCATCAAAGAAACCGCGTTGCTGGAACACTGCCTTCGCAATGACCTGAACGTGCGAGCCCGTCGAAAATTGGCCGTGCTCCATCCGCTGCGCGTGGTCATCAAGAACTATCCGGAAGGCCAGGTCGAATACCTCGACGCCGTGAACAACCCCGAGGATGCGGATGCCGGAGTCCGGCAGGTTCCATTCAGCAGAACGATCTTGGTGGAACGAAACGATTTCATGGAGGACCCGCCTCGGCGCTTCTACAGGCTTTCGCCTGGGCGCGAGGTCCGGCTCCGGTACGGCTACTTTATCAAGTGCGAAGAAGTGATCAAAAACGACGCCGGTGAGGTTTTAGAACTGCGGTGCACCTACGACCCCGAAACCCGAGGCGGCTCAGCCCCCGACGGCCGTAAAGTGCGCGCCACGCTGCACTGGGTGTCGGAGGATACCGCAGTGGACGCGGAAGTCCGCTTGTACGACCACATGTTTGAAGCGACAGACCCCTCAGACGTGCCGGAGGGCGTCGACTGGCGCGACACCTTCAATCGAGATTCGCTGGAAGTGCTCACCGGCTGCAAGGTCGAGCCTTCGGTCCGCGACATTTCGATCGAGCAGGGCGTCCAGTTTGAACGCCAGGGCTACTTCTGCCTCGACAACGACTCCACCCCCGATAGGCTCGTGTTCAACCGAACGGTCCCGCTTCGCGACACCTGGGCGAGGATTCAACGCTCGGGATAATGAAACTCCAGAGCGTCGCTCGACGATCTGCGACCTCGAATGCATCGACCGATTTCTGTCGATGCACTCCGCTGCGGCACTTCGACTGGTTGTGCCATGGATTCTTCATCTTGACAGCGTTTAGACGACCTCGATGACTGTTTACGTGTCATTTGAGGAGGCTTGTCTTGAGCGTCATGAAGGTTCTCATAGTTGACGACGAGCGTATATTTCGAGTGATGATGCGCGAGATCCTCGCTTCGCACTCGGAAGTTGATCTGGTGGGAGAAGCGGCCGGCGGGGTGGAAGCGATTGAACTCGCGAAGCAACTGAAGCCGGATGTTGTTCTGATGGACATCGAACTTGGCAGCGAACCCAACGGCATTCAGGTCGGACATCGTATCCGAGAGTTTTATCCAGCGGTCGGGATCGTTCTGTTCTCGTCGGAAATCCGCAAGGACCAATCCGTGCAGAACGCAAAATGGTCCTACTTGCTAAAGAACAACGGGCCGACGTCGACACTCTGATCCGTACGATGAGTGCCGCGGCATGGGGAATGGAAGCGATTCTCGACCCGCTAGTGGCCGAGACGATGGCTCCGTTACGCGAAATCGCAGCGCCCGCGCCCGCGCCTTCGGTCGCTATCGAGGAACAAAAAGCCGAGATCTCGAGTCAAAAAGACGTACCCCACAACAACGCGCCTCAAAGCGACGTACCGCAAAATGACGCGCCCTCGGAACCGGATCTAACGGATTCGGAACTAGATGAATTGTACCCACGACCGGACGAAGAGCCTACACGACAAGAATCCGGCTCTACGGTGCAAGAAGTCACGAACGCCAGTCGTCGCGACAGCAGTGGACAGGGCGTGTTCCTCGGAGATTTGAACAAGCGGATCATCGCGAGCGATGAAGTCACTCTGGTCGTGACACGATCCTTGCGCCAACAGCATCCGGATGTGAGATCGGTTACCGTTTCGGAAATCACCAACATTACATTTATGGGTGCATGGGTCTACAGAGCGGACGCCACGGCAGCGGGCGAGCTCAGCAACACAACAGGGTCTCCGAAACATTTCGACGTCGAAGTGCTCGTTGGGAAAAACGGCAGCGTCGTCGGGGTAAACGGGCAGCGGTGGAGAGGAAATTTCGGCGTACGCCAGGCTCTCCGCTCGAATGACTAACCCTCGAAGCTAATGGTCATCGACCAATAAGTTGTACTCAATGCTCCTCGCGATACTGGGCATTCGCCATGGTGAGCCACGCACCCATCCGTTCGCCTTGAGCCTGCCGAAGGGCCGCCCACACGCAAGAGTCGATGAGTCATTGCGGTCGTTGACCCAATACGTTGTTCTAGACGTTTCTCGCCATGCTGGATGGCCCGGATGAAAAGAAGCGTTTGGGCTTGCTCAGGCAAAATGGCACGTTCAGCGACCAGATTCTTCCAACGCCACTTAACTTGTTCATCGCCATTAGCTTCGTGCAGCTGAATTGTGGGGCAATGCGCCCGGACCAGGCCACGTGCGTTCGAAGCGGCTGCGGCGCTAAGACGCGAGTGGCGTATTTTCCGAAATGAAATCATCGAGCGCCGAACGAAGCCTGTCGATCTCCGTTTGCAACACCGACCACGAGCGGCCGATTCGATCCCACTGCAATTCGTCGGCTCGGGCCAGTCCCATCAGATCGACAACCGCCCGGGTTGAATCGCCGCCAGCGAAGATGCCGATCACACCTTTGAGTGCGTGAACTGCCTTCCCAAACGCCTCGCCGTCCCGTTCATTGGCTGCCTCATTGATTTCGCGGATATGTCTGGGACAGTCGGCCACGAACATCGACGCCAATTTCCTCAGCAATTGTTCTCTGCCCCCGACGGCGTCCACCGCATTGGTCCGACCAAATACTTCGTTTCCGTCGTCGGCCTTTGAGTCGCTTGGCTCGCTCGCATCCGGTGCTTCGGCAAACCTGTCGGCGGCGTTCAGGACCTCGTTGATTCTCAATGGCATGGACACGTAATTGTCCATGCCTGCTTCGATGAATCTCTCTCGATCCCCTTTCAGGGCGCTGGCTGTCATCGCGATAATCGGGACGTGGACGTCGGCGCCCCGCTCTCGCGCACGTATCCGTGCGGGCGCCTCGATGCCGTCCATTTCCGGCATCTGCACATCCATCAAGGCCAGGTCGAATAGTCGTCTATCGAGGGCTTCGACTGCCTCTTTGCCGTTGCCGGCTACGACAACCGTATGTCCTTCGCTTGTGAGCAGCTCCATGACCAACTGTTGTGTGATCAAGTTGTCTTCGGCCACCAGGATCATCGAGGGCGCCCAATTCTTAGCTATGCCGTCCTCGGTCACGCCGCTCTCGAGGTCCGACACCGTGGCCATCTCTGCGTGACTGCTTTGTTTTCGGAAGCGCGCTTCAAAACGGAAAGTGGAGCCTTGCCCCAAGACGCTCTCCACGCCAATATGGCACCCATCATCTCCGCCAATTTCGACGATATCGTCATGCCCAATCCGGTTCCTTCGTGACGGCGCGCCGTGGTGCCATCGGCCTGTGCGAATGAGTTGAATATCACTTTCTGCTGCTCAAGTGACAACCCAATTCCGGTGTCGGTGATTGCAAAGTCCAGGCAAACGTCGTCGGTTGTCTGGTTGACCGTGGCCACTTCTACTTTTACCGTCCCGGCTGTCGTAAATTTGATGGCGTTCCCCACCAAGTTCACGAGAATCTGCCTCAATCGAAACGGATCGCCCGTGAGAGTATCCGGCGCTTCCGTCCAGACGTCCACTGTCAGATTCAGTCCTCGATTTTTGGCCTGTGTCGCCATTCCGCTCAACATGTCATCCATGGTCTCTCGCAGATTGAAGTCCACGACGTCGATCTCCAACATTCCGGCGGACATTTTCGAGAAGTCGAGGATGTCGTTTATCACGATCAGCAGAGAATCGGCGGAAGATTTTGCGATGCTGAGGTACTTCTTTTGCTGATCCGTCGGACCGCCTCCGAGCATGAGATCGGTGGCCATCATTATCCCCGATATTGGGGTGCGAATATCATGGCTCATGTTCGCGACGAATTCGCTCTTCGCTTGGTTGGCGGCTTCGGCGTCCTCTTTAGCGAGTCGCAACTCCTCGTGAAGCAGGGAGTTGGCTATGGCGCCCGAAATCTCCCTGCCAATCCGATCGGCCACGTTGACATCACGTTCGGTGTAGGCGCCTTCTTTGAGCGACCTCCAATGCAAGACGGCAACCACGCTGCCTTCCGATACCAATGGGACGCTCAAAAACGATCGGTAACCAGCGTCAAAATCCGAAAGAAGAACCGGATACGATTCTGCGATAACCGTGCGCTCCGTGGTCTGGACAAAAATTCCTGACTGGGCCTGAACCACCGATGCGGTCAGCGTGCCTTCCAGGTACAGGACCATGCCGCTGCGCCGGCTGTGAAGATCGAGCCCCGCGACGTACGACTTGGTTACGGTTCCGTCAGACAGATGCACATTGTCGATCATGAGCCGATCGTATGGGACGAGTGTGCCGGCCTGCTCGGCGAATTGCTCGTACAGGTCTCCGATGTCCAAAGATGAACTGGTAATACGTCCGAGCTCGGCATCACCATGTTCTCTCGAGCCGACCTGCGGGCGCCCTCTTCGCTGCGCCGGAGTGCGGCCGTACGATCGTTAACGCGGGCTTCCAGCATGTCGTGCGCCTCTCGCAGCGCCACCTCGGCCCGGACCGTTCCGTGTACTGTTCCGAGTTGGCGATCGCTCCCGCGATCTGATCGCCGACTCGCTGAGCCAGAGCGACGTGTCGTTCGGCGTATGCGGCGATATCAAAGGATCGCAAATGCAGCGTACCGATTATCTGATCTCTCGAGATCAGCGGGACGGAAAGAAACGACCTGAGCCCGGCATCGTATAGAGGAACCAGAGCGGGGAACTTCGAAGCCAGTTCTTGCGGATCATCCGATTGGACCAGTAAGACGGAGCGTCGATGCTGGACCCCTTCGGCCTGAGTTTCATCGAGCGGCACCGTGGTCCCTTGATCCCGATTATCCATCGTCAATCCGAGAACGTAACTAAGCGTGAACGTGTTCTGTTCAACGTTTATCGTCCCAATGACGATGCGATCGAACGGTATGAGTTTTGAACCTCCTCGGCGAACCGCGTGTAGACGTCATCGATCTCCAATGACGATCCGATCACGCGGGAGATCTTGGCCAGCACGGAGTTCTCGTGGGTCAGCATCTCCTGCTTTACGTTGCTCGTTCGGAGGTTTTCGACCTCAATGTTGAAAAGGCGAAGGATCGGTCGAAAGACCAGAATCGCCATGAGAGTCACAACGACCAAAGTGGCGCCGAGAACCGACGCTTGCAAGAACCAGTCGCGCCGATTGATATCATCGCCTTGCCTCAAGTATTCGGCGGCGGCGATGTCCAGAGCAACGGCGATGTCGGCCGACGAATCTCGGAGCTCCGGCAATATGGGCGATGATAGCTGGTCGAATGTCCGACCTCGAGCCGTGGCCAGGGATACGACGTTTGCGAGATAGTTGCGCAGCTTCGCATCCAACATCACCGGGTCGCCGTAATATAGAGTCTCGAGTTCCGCCGATAGAGGTGTGACGGCGCCGATGGTCGCGTCGCGATTCATGAGCGCCTCGTGAGACTCACTGAGCATGTGGACCGACGTCAACAAATCATCTTGCATGTCGGTCCGGTGGTCGCCGTCGGCTTCACTTACGTGATCGACGAGACACGCGATCTGTTGCGCCAACACCTGCTGACGCCCGCTGGCACCCATCGCGGCCGCGTTGGCTCGGATCAACTCGGTGTGGTTGCTCATGCCCAAATACGAGATGGCAACGAGACAACTCAGCAACGCCAATATCACCGACAATCTCACGGTCATCGAGTCCGCTGCCCGGAGACAGCGGAGGCGCATCCGTTCCTTGGCCAATGTCCTCTCTCGAGACGCACTCCTCATGCAACGAACGATCATTCACGGCTAACGGTGTCAGCACCGACGCGTTCGATCCGTCACGTCGGTGGCGTCAAGCGACCGCGCTGGCCGTAGCCTGTCCTATCATCATTAGGGTCGGCGAGTCGTGAAGCATCGGGGAGCGCACCGAATGCGTTTGGGTGCAAAGCGAAGATTTGCCGTGCGATTGGGGCGCTGGGGATTTGGGACAAACCGGGAGGCCGCGACAAATCATAGTCAAAACTCGTCGAAGGCGAAAGACGTGCGATGGGCATTGGTCGTTTCGCCTCAGGCAGGCGAGACCCGCGCGAAGCTCACAGAGCCGCCGACAACTTTGCCCCGAATTCGGCGGGATTGCTTTGCTCGATGACGAGGTCGTGGGCGTCGTGGAAGGCCATGAAGTCTCGCGTCGCGCCGGCAATCTCCGCGACCATCTCGTCCTCGGGTTCGACGCCTGGTTCCAGGTGTAAGCGCTTGAGCCGCAGCGTCCCCGTCTGTCGCTCCAGTTTGGGATCGAACCGGCCGATCAACCGGTCCCGATACAGAATCGGCAAACAGAAGTAACCCCAGATCCGGTCCGGCTCCCGTTTGTACGCTTCAAGAATCTGGTTGAACCCCCAGAACTGCTTGTCTCGATCGGTCGCCCAGAACAGATTGTCGAACGGATTCAAAAACGTTATGCGGCTAGGCGCCAGCGTACCGTCCGCTGCCGCTTCAAGTTTCGGTGCGTCATCTTTGTGGATAGCCATCTCCGCCGTATCGTCCGCATCGATCTGCACTTGGATGAGCTTGAAGGTCCCATCGGCGATCATCTCCTCGATGAACGGCTTCGCCCTGGTCCGCTTCATCTTCACGTAATCGGCCACCTGTCTCGGCTCACAAACGCCGAACGCGCGCATCGACTTCTCCAGAAGACGGCGAGTCGCTTCTTCTTCACTAGGTTCGTCTTGAGACACCCACTCGGGTAATACGCGGGCTCGCGAGTCGTAAACCCGCTGGAAGTTGAAACGCCGAGCGACCATGGTATCGCCTTGGTTGTACAACGCCTCCAGAGCGCGTTTGGCGGGCTTCCAATCCCACCAACTGCCGCGCTTGATCCCATCGCGTTCGAAATCGGCCGAGCGGACCGCGCCGTTTTCGCGGATGTGCTCCAGCACCGAGTCGACCAGCTCGCGATTGCCGGGCTCGTCGATCCAACCTCGATACCATCCGGCTCGTCCTTCTCTGTACGCTCGTTGATTCGGCAGGCTGTAGCGATACTCGCTGAGAGGAATCATGCACGCCGCGTGCCGCCAGTACTCGAACAGCCGCCGTCCTTTGCCGTCGTCTGAGTCGCCGGACAGTAAGCCGTCGAGGTCGGCGGGATCGAAGGCGCCCAACCGGCTCCAGATGGTCAGGTACTGGCTGCGGCGGACCATTTGAAGCGTGTCGATCTGGAGCCAACCGATGCGTTCGATCGTCTCGTATATCGCGTCAGGTCCAGTCTCGCCACTGAGGGGCGTAGCAAGACCCTGGGCATCCAACGCCAGAGCCCTCGCCGTGGACAACGGGTAGGGTACTCTGCTCTGCTTGTTGCCGGCATTCTGGCTCATGGTTCAGCTTCCTCGTTGGCATTGGGTCGGCTGACACAAGTTGGTCGAGAACACGTTGAATCGCGTGAGCGGCGCCGGTTGCCCGGCTTCATCTCATGATGCGGATTGTCTCAATTGGGCTCCGACAGATCAAGCAGGAGATGATGAATTTCAGTGCATGGATGTGACATGAACACCGATTCATGAACCAAACAAGCTGCGAAAATGGGCGTCCCTTGCGACTGATGCGCTCGCCCCGCGAGTGGCCGAATCATGCAGAATTGGCCCGAAAACCCCTATTGGGGGACATTTTCGCCCCGCGCTCAAGGATTCGTGCCTGAACAGCCTGAATGCAGGGTAGTCGAAACCGATTTGAGACGTTATCATAGTCAGGACGCACGGGGCAATGCGTACAACCGCGTTTCAGTAGAACCACAAACTGGCTCTACGACCTGGAGGATATCCCCGCAACCAAGGACGGGCGCACGCCAACGTTGCCGCCATTCGGTCGGCGGCAGATGGATCGTTCCATCAACGTGTCGCTTTTCGTAGTCCTGGCGTGGATAACGGCGGCCGCTAAGCTTCAAGTGCTTTGGGGGCGCTTCGGTCACATCGGATGACCGGTTGGAGCAAGGCGAGAGGTTGTCGCGCGTCGGGCTGCGTGCATCGTGTGCGGTGGGGGATGACCCAGGCGCACCCGTCAGAAGCAATAGTTCAGGAGGATTTCTATGAACGGATACTGCGTCAAGTGCAGGGCATCGAAAGAGATGCAGAATACCGAATCCATCACGATGAAAAACGGTAGACCCGCTACTCAGGGCGTATGCCCCACCTGTGGGACAAAAATGTTCAGGATTGGCAAGGGCAGCTAACTTTCCGGTCCGCGAAGCCGGGGTGTGCCCCAGACACCCGTGACGGCTTCAAACTCGGCGACGGAGATTGACTCGTCAGGTCCAGGCCAGGCGAGCAGTAATCGGAACCAACGGATCCGCGCACACAGATCACGGAGTGCAAATTGTGCTCTGTGACGGCGGTCAGATTCATTCGAACCGAGCTCGGGATTCTGACCCTAGATATCGTTTTCCCTTTTCGCAGACGAAACTATGTGGGCGGGTCCAGCTCTTCAGATCACAGCTTCATGCCATCGGTTGGCTGCGCGGGCGGTACGGATTTTCGTACTGAGATTGAGTTCGTCCCGATCAGAGAACGGCGTCAAGCGTGGCTTGACCCACATTTTCTCCGCAAACGATGATTACCACGTCCTTGCCTTGCATATCTCCCGAGGTTTGTAAGAACGCCGCGATCGCTACGCCGGCCGCGCCTTCGATCATCATCTGATGCCATTCGAGAAACAGGCGCGTCGCAGTGGCGATCTCTGCTTCTGACACCCTCACAAATCGGTCCACGAGTTCGCGGCACAGATCGAACGTGATCGATCCGGGCTCGATGCCGCCTGCCGTTCCATCGGACAGCGTCGGCATTGAGGCTACTTCGACGATGCGGCCAGCCTCGACCGAATCGGCCATCGCGGCGGAATTTGAAGGGGTGGCGCCGACGATCTGAACGCCTTCGAACACGGACTTGGCGTACGCGGCAACGCCCGACGCCAGCCCGCCGCCACCAACCGCGACGTAGATCGCATCGACTTGTAGCAGTTGTTGACCCAACTCGGTCGCGATCGTGCCCTGGCCGCCGATCACGTGCGGGTCGTTGTAAGGCGATACGTACTCTTGGTCGTGCTCCCGTGCCCACTCTCTGGCGAAGGTCTCGGTGTCCGCCACGTCATGCCCGTTGCGTCGCACCTCGGCGCCGAGTTCGGCCATGGCGTCCGTCTTCATGGCAGACGCGCCTTCCGGAACGAATACAGTGCACGGCGTCCCCAGCGTCTTTGCGCCGTAAGCGATGGCGAGCCCGTGGTTCCCTGACGACGACGCCACGACGCCGCGATCTCGACGTGCCGGGTCCATCGTGAGCATCGCGTTGAGTGCGCCGCGGACCTTGAACGAGCCGGTCGGCTGGAGGTTTTCCAGTTTGAGGTAGACTCTGCCGCCGTTGAGATTGCTCAGCCGAGGTGAGTACTCCAGTTCAGTTGGACTAAGATGGCTGCGAATTCGCTTCTCCGCCGCCACAACTTCTCGGACGACGTCGACGGACATCATTCGAGCCCAGCCAGGAACATCGCGGTTCGCTCCAACCCAGCCATCAAGTAACCTTTTTCGGAGCCGAACCCCAGTCGCCAGTAGCGATCGAGACCGAAACAGTCTCCGGGAACGATCAGAACGGAATGCTCCTGCCGCAACCTCGTCGTCCGCTCCGTGGAATTGACGTCAGGCTCATAGTGCACGAACGCCATGCCTCCAGCTTCGGGCGGCGTTAAGCTGACCAAGTCGCTCTGGCTGACGACCCATTGCCTGGGGATGGTCAGATTCTCGTTCAGTATGGCGCGGTTGCGGCTGAACACTCGGTCCCGAAGGCCGTCCTCCAGCACGAACGTTGCAATCCGGTCGCTCAAGATGCCCCGTGCGATCGTTGTGTATTCGCTGTTCGACCAAGCGTCGGCAATGAAATCGGACGGACCGACGAGCCACCCGAGACGAAGCCCGGGCATCCCGTAGGCCTTCGACAACCCGCCGGTGACGACGACTTTCTCGTATCGACCCCAGAAGCTAGGAGTCTCGTGTCCATCCAGCTCTGCGCCGCAGTAGACTTCGTCGGCGAACAGCCAGGCGTCGGATTCTCGTGCAAGCCTTGCAATTTCGCTGACCGTTTCGTCGCGGATTGCCACCCCGGTCGGATTGTTCGGATTGGTGACCGCTATGATCTTCATTCGCGGACTCACAACGTCTCGAAGTTCGTTGAGGTCCGGTTGCCAGTCCAATTCCGGTCGAAGATGGAACGGCTTGACGACTGCTCCGGCTGCTTGCGCGACTCCCCAGATCTGCATGTAGTTGGGAATCATGAAGACAATCTCGTCGCCCGCGTTCAAGTTTCCCCAGGTAGCGACGAAATTCGCTTCGGCGGAGCCGTTGGTGACCAGGACGTTCTCTGAGCTCGCGTCCGGATACATCCGAGCGATGGCATTTCGAAGCGGCAACGATCCGTTCGTATGTCCGTACGTTAGGGGCAATGAAGGCAACTCGGTCGGCTGATCGTCGTCGAGCAGTCCGTCCAGCGTGTACGCGCGCACCCCGCTCCCGGTGAGGTTGTAGTCGACGGTGTGCTCCCAGAGCGACTGGAACTGCTCCAATTCGAAGGTCGGGATCTTCACGTTGACGGCACCTTAGTAGATCTCTCGCAGCAACGGCATCAAATCCTCGGGGCCGGTCACGGGACGGGCATTTCGTCGGATGCCGAACTCCTCCTGGGCGTCTTGAGCGATGCGAGGCAGGTCTCCTTCCGGTATTCCGACGTTGCTCAATCGCACCGGCATGCCCACTGATTCGTAGAACGACGCGATTGCGTCGGCGGCTCGTGCCGCGTTGTCCGGCGCTGACAGGCTGCTGTCCGCCACGCCCAACGCCTCCGCCAACCTCGCTTGGCCTTCCGAGGTGTGCGATGCGTTGTATCGCAATCCGGGCGCGGTCGCGATGGCGTACGCGGCTCCGTGGCTGCACGCCGGATATCGCGTGTCGATCGTGTGCGCCACGGCAGCGACGACGCCGAAGCCGCCGCCGGCGCCTCGCGACTCCGCGTCGCCCGCACGGTTCGCGAGAAACGACGCGGCAGCGAGGTTCATGCGCACGTCCGGGTCTGCCGGCTCGGACCGCAGACGGAGCATGTTGTCCCTCAGCAAACGGATGGACTGGCGGAGGTCGCCCTCGGCGATGGGGTTGACGCTCTCAACCGCCAAACCCGTGGCAACACCGCTAAACGCGGATGCGGCGGCGCTCATCGCCAGATCGGGCGGCGCCGTCATCATTGCGTCAGCGTCCCAGATCACGGCGGTCGGTCGGGTTTTCGGGTCGAACAGCTCCAGTCGGTGTTGCCTCTCCAGGTCCACGATCGCCGTGCCCGCACGCGTCATTGCGGTTGTCGGCGTCGTGGCAACCACGATGTTCGGGATCTTTGGGGCCATCAATCGAGGCGAGATCGGCGAGCCGTCCGATGGGTACTTGGTGCAGAGCTCGTGTGCCGTCCCGCTCTCGGCGAGCAAGATCACGACGGCGCGCGCGGTGACCACGGCGCTGCCCCCGCCGACCGCGACGATGAGGTCCGCATCGGCGTCTCGGGCGGCTGCGACTCCGGCTTCGACCGACGCCAGCGGCGAGCTGGTCAGGACTCCGCCGTATACACCCGCGTATCGGTCGCCGAGCTCGGCGCGGACACGGTCCAGCAGGTCGGTCTTGTTGGCAATCGATTGGCCGCAAACGACGAACCCTCTGCGAGCGCCGAGTCGCGCTGCTTCGGCTCCCAGATTCGCGAGCGCGTCGCGACCCGCATGAAGCCTCAGTGGGTGCGACCTGTACCGAATCGTTTGCATTCTCGGAGATTTCCCTTCATTGCTCGGTTCGGTTAACTGTACCACGCTGAATCAGGCTTCGAACGCCGGTGAAAGGACCGTGTGAAGACCGCGAACCGAAAGGGCGAGGAAATCGGGGAGGACGTGACTCGTGTTGCTAACGCCCAGCGTCGCCGGACGAAGCAATCGCGGGCGGGGTCGCCTACGCGGCCAGGAGCGCCCGGTGGGAGCGGGCTTTCTCTTCGAGGGTGTTCATGCCGAGGTCCTCGCAAATGCGGTTCGTCTCGTCCAGCATCGCGGTCGCCCCTTGAGTGTTGTTCTGGCCGTCGCGAAGCATGAACGACGTTGCGTGGTCGTGGGTCATCCAGGCGAGTTCTGGCCAGTAGCAAGCCATGCGGCAGAAGTTCTCGGCCGCCTTGAAGTGTGCATCTGTGTCTTCGAAGCGTCCGGTGACGATGCAGATCAGCGCAAGGATGCGATCGACCGATCCGAGACCGCCGTACAGCATGGTGCCCTCGTGTGGCACCAGGTATTCGTACTGTTCGTGCGCTTCGGATGCGTCGCCTTGCGCAACTGCCGTTAGTGCCAAACCCGCGCGGGCGCGCAACGTAAGGCTTGGCGTTGCCGACTCCGCGGACAGCACAGTCTTGGCCGCTTCGCGCGCGGCCGTCAGGTCGGAATCGGCGCTCGCCGCATGCACGACCAGCGGAACCGTGATCGCGGGCAACGCGAACTCGAGATCCGCGCCATCTTCTTCCTGCTTCATCACGTCAAGAAGTCGATTCAGGACCGCGGAGCCCTCGTCATGATCGCCGGCCTGGTATTCGATGAGCACTAAACTGGACAGAAGTCTGCAATCCATGGGAGACAGTTCAAAGCCTTGGTTGCAGTACGATCGCGCGGCCTCCCAATCGCCTTTCATTCGGGCTAGCGTTTCGTTGGCCCACAATGCGGTCGCTAATTGGCTGGGCGCCTTGAGTCGGTTCGCCAGATCCAGGCAAGCCGCGGCGTGCGCGATCGCGTGAGAGCTTTCGCCCAACGAGTAGTGTGCCGTTGCAGCCCAGAATCGGGCCAGGAGCTCCGCTTGCGGATTGGGTACGTATCGAGCGAGCTGGATCGTCCGAAGGCTCTTTTCGAGACTTTCGTGGATCCTCAGGTGCTCGCCGTCCAGGCACGCGGCGTTGGTAATCGTCCGCATTTCCAGCGCCGGGTCTCGCATCTCTCGAGCGATGGTCATTGCTCTGTGGAAGGCGTCGCGGGCGCCGTCGAAGTCGCCTTTCTCGAAGTTCAGCGCGTTGCCGTACCTGGAGAGCAGGCGCCCTTCGAGATGGGAGCCGCTGGGCACCAGATTCAACGCCCGGGCCAGCAGCTCGGTCGTGCGCCTGTGCTCGGCCACGTCGACGACCTGCTTGATGTCGCCTGCTTCGAGGTTGTACTCGAAGGCCATGCTCAGCGTGGACCAAGCGTCTTGCATCTGGAAGGTGGCCGTCGCACGCTGGCTTCTGCCGAGTCCGTACAGTATCTCTGCGGTCTGTTGGTCGATGTGCCGGGTATTGCCGGGATCGGCTGAAACAGTCGTTTCGGACTGTCCCACCTTCGCCTCGAACGCCCGCTGGAACTGAGATAGAGCCTCTTCGTACGCGTATGTGGCAAGTGCGTGCTCACCGGCCATGACGCAGTACTCGATCTGCTTCGAAACTCCGGTTAGCGGCGCTGCGGCGCCGAAGTGGTGAGCGAGCTCAGCGGAATGGCCGACCAGGTCCCCACTGTAGAGCTGCTCCAGAGCTTCACCGATCTTTGCGTGGAGCATCGTCCGTCGGGTCTTCGTCAGGCCTTCTGCGAGAACCTGCTGCGTCAACCGATGGGTGAAACGATACCGACCGGGGACGTCCGACACTTCGTCGACGAATCCAGACAGGACCGCTTGGTCCATGGTGTCCAGAAGGTCTTCGATTACCGCGTCTTCGATTACGCTCTTGATCTCGTAGAGCCCAAACTCGTGGCCCATCACAGAAGCGGTGGTGAGCCAGCCGATAACTCCCTCGGCAGGTGATTTAGCCGCCTGCTGATAACATCCCGAACGCCGTCGGGAATCGATATCTGCAATTCGACGTCCTCGTCGGAATCGAGATTTCCCTCTTCGGCGAGCAGCTTCACGACTTCTGTCACGAATAACGGGTTGCCTTCAGTTTGCTGATAGACTGTAGATCGTCAGCGAAAGTGGGACACATTTGTGCCTGAAATTAATAGAGGCGGTCGGTAGATAAAGCGAGCTCCTGACAGGGGGATAGAATGTCCCCAGGGAAGGAGCAGCAGTGATCGAGAACACAGAAGATAAGAAAAGCTCCGTTTTGTTTCGATGCAGGTCGCCGTCTAGCGTAATTCGTTGTTAGCGTTGATTGCGCTTTATGCGACGCTACATTGTTCCGATCGACTTCTATCGAAGTGTAGCGACACCCCAACATTATTTGGATCGTCAATATCGTGAAACTCTTCCGGTTTGAACTCATTGAGTCCGAACAAGGGATGCCAGCACGTCAGACTGCGCCAATGTTTGCTTGGAGGTGTTTCAATTTCAGTTTTCCCGATTATTGCTTGCATTAGCTTTAATTGTTTAGAACGTTTTAGACTAAACTCAGTTGACAAACGAGTTTGTATTCGATAGATTAGCTGTCGCGCACCGTATCGAACATTCAGTCGGGCGGAGTGCGACCGGCGAATCGTCGAGGTTGCGCGACGGCTAAAACAATCGTATGACGGATCGAGTCCAGATAGTTGATCACAATTCCCAGCATGATTGAGGCGCGTTTGTCTGCGCAAACAATACCATCTGTGATACCGTGTTCTCGGAGCGCGATGCGGCGTTTTCAGGTTTCAAACACCCTAAACCCTCATGCCTGCCTAAGGGAAATCGTTCTTGGGTAATCTAGCCGTCCTACTACGGCTTGGGTCATCGCCGCCGTTGCGCGGCAACCGTTCGCACGGGATCGATGGCGCGTATTTAGGGAGCAAGCGATGAACAAACACGCCCTGATTGTCGGAATCTTGTGGGTCGTGTTCACGGCAGTGTGCTATGCGGTCGTCTTAAGTTATTCGCCGTTTCCCGTGGCCGCGTCGGAGCAAGCCAAAATCGTCGACGACGCCTTCACGCTGCTTACCTATCTTGCGATTCCGGTTTTCTCGCTTGTCTGCGCACTGCTGGTCTACAGCATGATTAGATTCGGCCATAACAGCCGGCCCGGCCAGGACGGCCCGCCGATGCGCTCCAACAGACGCGTCGTATGGGTGTGGCTGGCGGTCACGACGGCATTGACCGCGGTTATGATCATCCATCCCGGGATCACCGGTTTGCTGGAACTGAGAGCCGATGACGACAACATCGATCTTGTCGTACAGATCGAGGGACGCCAATGGTTCTGGAATGCAAAATACCCAGAACAGTCGGTCCAGAGCCGAAACGAACTGGTGCTCCCTATAGACAAGACGGTGCAGTTTCTGGTCATGTCGCATGATGTGCTTCACTCATTCTGGGTGCCCGCATTCAGGGTCAAGATTGACGCGGTGCCCGGGATTATCACCAAAGTGACCGCCACGCCCACAAGATTGGGAACGTTCAATGAAGAAACCAACTACCGCCTCCAGTGCGCGGAGCTCTGCGGGATTCTGCATGCTGAGATGCAGATGCCGGTGCGCGTGGTAGAGCAAGCCGAGTTCAAGCAGTGGGTTACAGAACAAAAACCTTTAGCGGCCAGGAGGTAGGTCTGTGGCGTCCCTCTCCGCACTGAAATACATTGGCCGCGGCCTGATTTTCGCCGCGATCGGCATGGCAATCGGTGTTGGCTTAGGCCAGTTGATTGCTGACTTCACCGACAAACCCCCCGTTCAAATAAGGGTCGCCATCGGATATGTGTTCACCCTGTTCGGTTGGCTTTTCGGCGTAGGCTTGTGGGAGGTCATGGGTCGAGGTTGGTTCGGGTTGGAAACGCGAGACCAGGCGGCTGCCGGCTGGCAACGCTATTTCAGCTTCAGTCTTGACCACAAAGTGATCGGCGTCCAGTACCTGGTCACGTTCGTCGTCCTTTTCCTTCTCGGCGGGGCGATGGCGATGCTATTGCGCGTGGAGCTACTGGATCCCGGCAAGATAGTTCTGGACAGCAGCCAATTCAACACCGCGATGAGCCTCCACGGCATCATCATGGTAGCAGTGGCGGTGGCTACCATCCTGGGCGGGTTTGCTAATTTCTTAGTTCCCATCATGATCGGTGCGGACGATGTCGCGTTCCCGCGAATCAACGCCATGAGCTACTGGATCGTGCCGCCCGTGGCCGTCATGCTGCTCCTTACGCCGCTGTTTGGGGGGTTCGACTCCGGTTGGACGGCCTATCCGCCGTTGAGCGTGGTAAACGCCGACGGACAGTTGTTCATGTTGCTGGCATTTCTGACTTTCGGGTTTTCGTCGATCCTCGGCGGGCTCAACTTCGTAACTACGATCATTGCGCTCCGAGCTCCTGGAATGACCATGGGCCGGTTGCCCATTTTCGTCTGGTCCATCTTCGCCGCCGCGTTGATCAGCCTCACGGCCACTCAGGTTGTAGCTTTCGGGCTCCTGATGGTCATTCTGGACCGCGTGGCCGGGTTGGCCTTTTTCAACGCTGCGGCGGGCGGCTCCGCGCTGCTGTACGAGCACGTTTTCTGGTTCTACTCCCACCCAGCGGTCTACATCATGGTCCTGCCAGGTCTGGGACTCCTATTGGAAATTCTCAGCCACTTCTCGCGTAAACCGGTGTTCGCCTACAAATTGGTGGTCGCGGCGTTTCTGTCGATCGTCGTCCTTGGATACCTGGTATGGGCGCATCACCTGTTCACCAGCGGGATGAATGACTTCATGCACCTTCCGTTCATGGTCATGACCGAGTTGATTTCGATTCCGACCGGAGTCGTGTTCTTATCGGCGCTCGGCACGATATGGATGGGAAAGCTGTGGCTCCAAACACCGATGCTTTTTGCATTGGGTGTAGTGTTCAACTTCCTTATCGGCGGCATCACAGGCATATTCTTGGCCGACGTAGCCACGGACGTAAACCTCCAGGACACCTACTTTGTCGTGGCGCATTTCCATTACACCATGATGGGCGGCGAGATCTTCATATTGTTCGGCGCCATCTACTACTGGTTCCCAAAAATCACGGGCCGGATGTATGACGAGACCATGGGTAAGATCCACTTCTGGTGGATGTTCGTCGCGTACAACGTGCTTTTCATGACTCTGTTCTGGGTCGGCGTACAGGGCATGAACCGTCGCGTCGCGAGTTACCCGACCGAGTTCATCACTCCCAACGTGATAGCGAGTGTGGTGGCTTTCGTGTTGGGGGCCAGCTTCCTCGTTTTCGTCCTCAACATGATCCGATCGTGGGTACGAGGTCCAGTCGCTGGTGACAATCCCTGGGGGGCGAGGACGTTGGAGTGGCAGACATCGTCGCCTCCGCCCCATGAGAATTTCGATTATCCGCCCGTGATCACGGACGACCCCTACGGCTACGGCGACCCGGCCTCGGTCCACGCGATCATCCAACCTCTCGCCGCTCCCGAACCAAGCTCGGGGGGGGCGGGAGACGCCGATTGACGAGATGCCAACTTCGTCTAGCCTGGAGATCCCTATGCCTCAAAATAGCTTCTTAGCGACCATGCCCAGAGGACTCAGTGTCATCGTCGGCTTGATAGTGCTGACCTTGGTTGACTACCTGATCGCTACCTATGTCGACGCGGGCCGGTTCGCGCTGTTGTCATTATTCGCCGTGGTGGAGGCATGGCTCATCCTCCAATACTTCATGCACTTGTCTAAGGTGTGGCATCCGAAGGAGCAGGAATGACCACGACGTTACCGGAACAAGTGGGCCAACTGCGCTACAGCCGGTTGGCGATCAACCAACTTGGCATCTGGTTGTTCTTTGCGTCCGAGACGTTCCTTTTCGGCGCGCTGATCTCAACTCGGTTCTACCTACGAGGGTTTGAGACACCGGAACACGTGGAGCCACTGTTGGGCTTAGCTCTAACGATCGTCCTTCTGTGCAGCTCGTTCAGCGCCTATCGATCCGAACTCGCGATCGCCGAAGGCGACCACCGAGGGTTCATTCGATATCTGTTGGCCACCATTCTGTTGGGAAGCGCGTTCCTGGTGGGTGTCGGATACGAATGGTACGACGCATTCGAGCACTTCCCGCCATCCACTCCGTTCGGCACCGTCTTCTTCACCTTGACCGGAATTCACGCGACGCACGTCGCCAGCGGCGTCGTCATGCTGTGGATGGCCTTCTTCTTGGGCCGCAAACAGGGCCGATGGGGCGCGGACGGGTACTGGGGCGTCGAAGGGGTGATCAAGTACTGGCACTTCGTCGACGTAGCCTGGGTGTTCATCTATCCGACGCTATACCTCCTGGGATAATAGACTCCACGTCCTAACACGACCTTTCTCGACGTTGACGACACGATCGTCTGATCGCCGCCCGTGACGAGGGCATCGGGATGTCCCAGGGGAGAGTTCCTCTACCTCGACGTCTTTCTTGTTCAGTATGGGCACGCTTCCTCCTCCAATCGCCCGACCTTCGTCGAGCTCGGTGCGAATTTCTGTCAGCAGAAAGTCAATTGTACGGGACGTCGCCCGAATGCGGAACGGATGCGTCTCAGTGCGTCTGCCACATCTCCGCTTCCGCGTACTCGATCAGGTCGGATATCCGGTCCATCCACTCTCCGAACTCGACCCCGGCCCGTGGGTCGCCTTCCATTTCTTCGTTGACCGACAGCAACTCGGTTACGCTCTCCGTTTCACATTCGACGACCACTGTGTCGGTGCGACCGCTGATGTAATCTGACATCACCCGTGGTTTGATCGCCATTCCGAGACCGCGCACCCTGAAATTGGCGTCGGTGCAAAGTTTGATCAGTTCGTTTCCGCAGCCTGCTTTGCCGTGAAAAATGCGCCTCATGACGTATGACATCTTTATCCCCTCTGACCACTCGCGCGTCGCCGCAAAGCGTCTGTTTGAACAACCGCCTCCCGATATGCGCGATCCGGGATCGGTTTCGAATACGATTAGTGCCAGGCCCCACGCACCGAAAGTCGATTCGGGTTGCACGAAGGCCCTTTGCTATAATTGTATCCCGACAGTCAATTCCCGAGTGATTTGCGTCGCCGCCGAAGGTCAATTTAGCCGTGCATCGCGCCGATTCGGCCCTCTCACGCCAAGCCTATATCCTTTGGGAACCGACTCGCAATCGACCGAACACAGATCCTTCACCAATTAAGTCGAGGTAATCGTGGTTGACAGTGGCGCCGAAGTAAATCTGGAAACGATAGTATCACTGTGCAAGCGCCGAGGTTTCGTATTTCAGAGCAGCGAGATCTACGGAGGTCTCGCCAGCTCGTGGGATTTCGGACCGCTGGGCGTCGAGATGGTGCGCAACATCAAAGACCACTGGTGGAAGACGATGGTCTGGTCGCGCAACGACATGGTGGGCCTTGACGCGGCGATCTTCATGCATCCGGACGCGTGGCGAGCGAGCGGGCACGTCGACAACTTCTCCGATCCGTTGGTCGAGTGCAAGGATTGCCGGCGCAGGTTCCGCGAGGACCATCTGGATGGCCCGAGGTGTCCAGAGTGCAACGGCAAGCTGTCCGAAGCGCGGCAGTTCAACATGATGTTCAAGACGTTCATGGGCCCGATCGAAGAGCAGGCCACGACCGTCTACTTGCGACCTGAAACCGCTCAGGGCATTTTCGTCAACTTCAACAACGTGGTCACGGCCACCCGCAAACGATTGCCGTTCGGAATCGCTCAAATAGGCAAAGCGTTCCGCAACGAGATCACGACCGGTAATTTCATCTTCCGCAACCGCGAGTTCGAGATGCTGGAAATCGAGTATTTCGTGAAGCCCGGCGAAGATGAACAGGTCCACCAGCAGTGGATGGACGATTGCATCAAGTGGTATACAGACCTGGGCATCGATCGTGATCGTCTGCGTCTGCGTGCGCACGAAGACAATGAACTCTCGCACTACGCCAAAGCCACCTACGACATCGAGTACAGGTACCCGTGGGGCTGGGGCGAGATCATGGGCATCGCCAACCGGACCGACTTCGACCTCGAAGCCCACACCGAAGCCAGCGGCCAAGCCCTGTCGTACTTCGATCCGGAATCGAACGAGCACATCGTGCCATACGTGATCGAGCCGTCTGCCGGCATCGGCCGCGCCGTCATGACGTTCCTGATCGATGCGTACGCCGAGGAGGAAGCGCCGACCGCGAGTGGGAAAACCGAGACCAGGGTCCTGCTCAAGCTCCACCCGGACCTGGCGCCGGTGAAGGTTGCCGTGTTGCCGCTATCGCGAAACGAAAAGCTTGCGCCGCTCGCACAGCGGGTATTCGAAACGGTACAGCGTTCCGGCTGGATCAAAGGCTACGTGCAGTTCGACGACACCCAGAGCATCGGTCGCCGATATCGCCGGCAGGACGAAGTCGGCACGCCCCTCTGCGTGACGGTGGACTTCGACTCGCTCGACGACGACGCGGTGACCATCCGCGAACGTGACACGATGAATCAGGTTCGCGTATCGATCGACAGCCTAGTCGATGAACTGGTTCGGAAGCTCGAACAAAGCGGCTAACCGTCAAAGAGACGGCCCGGCGGCGCCAACGGTCCGTGTTGTCACGATGATTTGGCTATTGCTTACTTACAGGTCTTCTCTCAGTAAAAAACCGGCCGTCGCTGTCATTCTACACTTATAGTTTTTCCGTGTAACACATCCATGCCACCTGTGCGATAATCCCCACATGATCGGGGGCCCGTCTCCGGCGGGTCCGCAGCCACGACTCCGTCAAGCCGAAGGAAATGCGATGAAAGGACAAAAAATCCTGGTCACGGGAGCGCCCGGACTGGTGGGCTCGGCCCTGACCCTGGAGCTCTGCAAGAACAACGAGGTGTACGGGCCTGGCCCGGTTCAGCGACGCGGGGATGAGGACGAAGCTGGAGCAGGCTGGCGTGTCGATAATTCAAAAGGACGTCCATCGGGAAAGCCTGGACGATCTGCCCGATGACTTCGATTACATCTTTTCGCAGGTTGTCATGGTCGATTCTTGTGACGAGAATCCTGGAGAAGCCTTCGACGTGAACGCCTACTTCGTGGGAAGGCTCATGGACCACTGCCGGAAGGCATCGGGCGTTGTCCTCGCATCCTCCGGATCGGTTTATGCGCCCGGACCCGATCCACTGGATGAGGACGGGACCATCGGCCCCGTCAACGCGTATGGTATCTCGAAGCTCGGCGGCGAGCTTCTGGGGATATTTCTGTCCCAACAGTGGCAGATACCAACCTGTATCCTGAGGTACTTTTTCCCTTACAGTCCCGATGGGGGTAGGCCGACCCAGTGGGCGAGGCAGATTGCCAATAGTGAGGAGATACTCGTGAATCGGGCCTATGACCCTGTATTCAGCCCGCTTTACATGTCTGACTGCATACGCTATACCATCGAATCTGCTCGTCACTGCTCCGTTCCCGCCACGGTCATCAACGTCGGAGGGGCGGAGACCGTCACCCAGGCTGAAATCCTCGCCATTCTTTCGGAGAGCCTGGACGTCGAGCCAAAGTTCCGCGAGACCGATGAGGTGCCGCGGTTCTGGAACGCCGACGTGGGGCTGATGTTGCGTCTTTTCGGCCCTCCGGAGGTGACGCTGAAGGAGGGTTTAACGAGAGTAGCCGGCGCATTGAGGACGCGGGATAGACAAAGCTAACGGGAGCGTACCTGGCCTTGTCAGAACCCATCCCAAAAACCCGGTTGGGGGAGTCCAGGGGGGGAATCCCCCAGATGTAAAAACCCTTTCAGGAGGGCGGGCGGTCGCGGCTACGCATCGTATCTCACGAAGCGCGGCGATTGCCGTCCGCGATGCTTACCGTCGCACGGTCACACCCGCCGAGGAACTTGACCACGCGACCCGAATTTGCCATATTTGACGAGGTAATGACGCTTCCAAGTGAATCGCCTAGGCCTCGGGAACGTCCAACTAACATAACGGATGACAACCCAAATCGTCAGGAACTTCAGAATGTCGACATTGACCATCCGCCCGGGCTTATGGAATTGGGGTAGGCTGTTCAGACATCGGAAAACGTTGGCAATGTCCGCGATAGCGACACTGTTCTTGGCTGCAGCGTGCGGCGGCGCCGGCACTGAGGCGTCGATTTCACAGGACGCTGCGGCGGCGAGTTCGGCAGCGTCCGCGCCGGTTTCCGCGTCGACCGAGGCCCGCGAAGAGGCCGCCGACTTCGAGCTGACTCTATACGGCAACGGCGAACACACCGCGGGAGACACAATTCACCTGTCGGATTTCGCCGGCGATCCGGTGGTTCTGAACTTCTGGTTCCCGTCGTGCCCACCTTGCGTCGCCGAGATGCCTGACTTCGAGGCTGCGTACCAAGATATGAAGGACGACAGCATCGAGTTTATAGGCGTCCAGTTGCTCGGATTGGACACCGCCGAAGACGGACAAGAATTCATCGATGGGCTTGGCGTGAACTACATGATCGGCGCCGACAAAACCGCGGACACGTCCGGCGAGATCATCCGAAACTACAAGGTAATCGGATTCCCGACCACCGTGTTCATCGACCGCGACCAACGCATTGCACGTAGCTGGTCCGGAGCGCTGAACAGGGAAAAGCTAGACGAACTGATCCAGGATATCGTTAACTAACCCCCCTTTCGCAGCCGTACCGCCGGCAGTGGTCGCACTCCCACTGTCGGCGGCGGTTCGTCAACCTCCGACCTGATCCTCACGCTTGACCCGCTCTTCTTCGCCTCTGTTGGCGCCCTCCCGTACAATACCCAGTGTCGAAAACCGCATCGGGACTCGTGACATTTGAGCTTCAGCGAACTGTTTCTCCTGATTGTGCGCTGGTCGCATCTGGTCTCCGCGACCGCTTGGCTTGGCGGAAGCCTGTTCTACTTGCTCGTTCTCTGCCCTGCCCTGCGACGCGCCCCAGACGCGGCCCGTACGATCAACGAGGCCGTCGCCGCCGAGTTTCGCGTGATCGTCGAAACGTGCATGTTCGTGCTGCTCGCGACCGGCGTAATCCTCACGTTCAATCGATTGACGCCCGGCGTGGCCGGGGTCCCGTACGCGGCCACGCTGACCGTAAAGATCGTGTTGGCGATTTGGATGTTCGTCCTGGCTCGGGGCAGGAGACGTCAGACTGCCCTCATGAGGATGTATAAGGACGAACCGACCCCGATGCCGAACAGCCGGATGCACCGCGCCATCCAAGCGGTTTCGGGATACAACCTCGTGGTCGTACTGGGGGTCATCGTATTCCTGCTCTCGGACGCGTTGAAGGTGTTGTTCGAATCCGCACTGGATAGCCAGTAAACCGTCGCCGTGGAACGCCGCATTGGGAGCTGGCAGCACCGGACCATAAGACAATCAGGCGACGATTGAGGTAGAATCGTCCCAACAGAACCGGAGGTTCGCTCGCGATGAAGCGTAGCTTGATGGACATCCTCGCCTGCCCAATGTGCAAGAGCGAACTCGAGCTCGAAGTGACCAAGGAAGACGAAACAGAGGTCGCCGAGGGCAAACTGCTTTGCAAATCCTGCGGGGAAGCCTACCCGATCGAGGACACCATCCCGAACCTTCTGCCGCCTTCCCTCAAGGACTAGCCGTCCGGCCCCA
>PVBE012631272.1_pt1 | contig 48502 bp, 42 predicted proteins | sample 1631181 | NCBI WGS metagenome assembly PVBE01 (sample SAMN08397723, study PRJNA350692) | Marine metagenome, whole genome shotgun sequencing project. | isolation source: water | place: Pacific Ocean | collected 2012-04
AACATTGTGTATTGGCGGCGGTATGGGGATCGCCATGTGCGTGGAACGAAATTGAAGGGAGTAACTAACCAAGGAGTTGGCGAATCTCCCTCCCGAGTTCCGACTGACGCCGGGCATGCTGGCAAGCGCCGACATGAAGATCGGCGATAAGCGGGTCGTTACCTACTTGACCCACCCCATCATCAAGGGGTTCTCTTCAGCGTTCAGGGAACCCGACTGACGAAACAGCATGAAAAATGGCCGAGTGTAAAGGCTGGCTCTCCCTAACACTGACCTTCCCCCACGAACAATACCACTTTTTAAGTTAGAGCTGGAGCTGTTGGGAAGGTGTGATTTGGCTGTAGGCCCGATATAGCGAAGGCCGGATCTGGCCTTCCCGGTTGCTACGTTCGTGGTGCCGGGGGCCTATAGCCGAGGCTGCTGTGTGGCCTGATCGTGTTGTAATGGTGTCTCCAGCGTTCGATGAGCACTTGAGGCTCCTTCAGCTGAGTCCGGTGCGCGCTCCAGGCGCACGGCGCAAACCTTAAATTCCGGGATTCCTGCTGTCGGGTCGGATGCCGGGTTGGTGAGAACGTTGGCCGCCGCCTCCCAGAAGTGGAACGGGATGAAGAGGACACCCATGTCCACCCTGCTCCCCACCATGGCGGGAAGGACGATCGATCCGCGGCGCGAGGTCACCTTCACGTGATCGCCATCCTTCAAGCGGATTTTCTTCGCATCGGCGCCGTTGACCTCGACGAACGGCCCGGGGACGAGGCCGTGCAGGGCTTTGCTCCGCCTCGACATCGTCCCCGTGTGGAAGTGCTCCAGCATCCGACCCGTGGTCAGCACGAATGGGAATGAGGCGTCGGTTTCCTCGGCTGCGGGTTGATACTCGACAGGGTGGAACTGGCCGAGACCACGCGTAAAGTTTTCGCGGTGCAAGATCGGCGTTCCCGGGTGGTCTTCCGATGGGCAGGGCCAGTGAAGCTGCTCCCCCGCCTCGAGCCGATCATGTGAAATACCCGCGTACGAAGGGGTCAGTCCTCTCATCTCGTCATCGATCTCCGCTGCCGACGCGCAGGTCATCGGATAACCGACGGCGGTGGCGATTTCGCAGATGATTTCCCGGTCCCCTCGCGCCTGTCCCGGCGCAACCACGACCGGTTTCGTGAGTTGTACGCGGCGTTCGGTATTAGTGTACGTCCCGTCGCGCTCGGCGTACGAAGATGCCGGCAACACGACATGGGCAAGCTTCGCCGTTTCGCTGAGAAAAATATCCTGCACGACGAGGAATTCAAGCTTGCCAAGCGCCTCCGCCACGTGCGTGACGTCGGCATCGGCGAGCACCGGGTTCTCGCCCATGATATACATCGCCTTGATCTTCCCCTCGAGGACGGCGGGGAACATTTGTGTCATCGTCAAGCCGGGATTGTCGGAAAGTTCGGCATTCCATGCTTTCTCGAACTTGTCGCGGGCGTCGGCGTCAGCCACCTGCTGATAGCCGGAATACAGGTTCGGCAAAGCACCCATATCGCAAGCACCCTGGACGTTGACCTGGCCGCGCAACGGATTGACGCCGGTGCCGGGCCGACCAATCTGCCCGGTGATCATCGCCAGGTTGGCCAGCGACCGGACGTTATCGACGCCGGTCGTGTGCTGGGTTATGCCCATCGAATAGACGATAGATGCCCGTTCCGCCGTGGCGTAGAGGCGGGCCGCCTCTACGATGAGCTCGGCCGGGACCCCGGTGATCTCCGACACTCGCTCCGGCGTATACGCGGCGACAATTTTCTCGACTGCCTCGACGCCTTCGGTGCGGGACTCGATGAACTCGGCCTTCATCAGACCATCACGGATGATGACGTGCATGAGCCCGTTGATCCAGGCCACGTCCGTGCCCGGTTTCTGCCGCGCCCAGACCGTGGCAATCTGGCTCAACTGGATCTGGCGCGGATCGAAGAGCAAAAGTTTGGCGCCGCGCGCAACCGCCTCGCGGACCTTGAGGCCGATGATCGGGTGACTCTCGGGAGTGTTCGATCCGGTGACCAGGATGACTTCGGCGTTCAAGAGGTCATCGGCGGGGTTCGTCATCGCCCCCGAGCCAAACGACAGGGCCAACCCCGTGACGGTGGAGGAGTGGCACAGGCGTGCGCAGTGGTCGACGTTGTTGGTCCCCATAGCGGCGCGCACGAACTTCTGGAACACGTAGTTGTCTTCGTTGGTGACCTTGGCCGAGGACAGCCCTGCGAATGCGTCGCCACGGTATTTCTTCAGTTCGCCAGCGACGAGGGCCAGCGCCTCTTCCCAGGACGCCTCGCGAAAGCCGTCGGCGGTCCGTATGAGCGGGGTCTCGAGGCGGTCGGGATGGGAAACGAATTCGAACGATCCAAATCGTCCCTTCACGCACAAGCGCCCCCGCGATACCACGGCGTCGGTGTCGCCGCGGGCGCTGACGACGGTGTTTCCCTGAACGCCCAGGATAATCCGACAGCCGGTGCCGCAATATGGGCACACGGTGGAGACTTCGCGTTCGGGCCGGAGGTACTGCCGCGGGGTGAGTGCCCCGGTGGGGCAGCGCTCCACGCACTCGCCGCATGACTCGCAGATGGAGCCCTTGATCGGACCTCCGCCAAACGGCTCGACCGCGCTCGCGTAGCCGCGCTTCACCAGATCGATGGCCCCGAGGTGCTGAACCTCGGCGCAGGCGCGTACGCACAGGCCGCAAAGAATGCATTTGCTCATGTCGATGGCGTAGCAGGGATTCGAGTCGTCGATTTTAGCCTCGCGCTTCATCGGCTGCAGGACACGTTCGCGAACCCCTATATACTCGACAACCTCCTGCAACCGGCAAGATCCGCATTGCGCGCAGGTCAGGCAATCCAGCGGATGGTCAGCGAGCAAGAGCTGCGCCGTCCAGTGGCGCACCTCCTGAATTTCGGGGTCCGAGGTCGTGACCTTCATCCCGTCGGCGGCAAGCGTGGTGCACGCGGTAGGCAGGCCGCGCATGCCGTCGACCTTGACGATGCATAGGCGGCACGCGCCATACGGCTCGAGTTGGGGGTCATCGCACAGCGTCGGCAGGTAGACCTTGGCGGTGCGACAGGCGTCGAGCACCGACTTTCCTTCCTCGACCGTAACGGCGCGACCGTTAATCATCAGGTTCAGCATGATTGCTCCCCATCGCGCGAAACAAACGTTTTTCCGTAATCGCACCTCAGGCAGCGGCCCGCCTCGAGGCGGGCGTCGGCGGCGCTCAGCCCCAACTCCACCTCGTCAAAACAGGTTCGCCGCTGCAGCGGCGACAGCTTGGGCGTTTCGAGGCGCGTTGCTTCCGACGCGGCGGCGGTGGGGTCGAACGCTGTATCCAGCGAGCGCGGGGTGATCCATGGAAATTTTGCGAGCTTGCCGGGGTGCAGGTAGCGCTCGATAGCCTCCGCTGCCTTGCGCCCATGTGCGATCGCCTCTACCGCCGTCGCCGGACCCAGTACGGCATCGCCGCCGGCGAATACGCCGTCAAAATCCGTCGCCAGGGTGAATTGATCCACCATGAGCGTGCCCCATTTTGAAGCCGACGGCCCGCCGGTCGGAATGATCGTTTTTTGGCCAATCGCTCGGATGATGTGTGTCGCCGGGATTTCGATGAACTCACCCTCTATGGGCACAGGCCGTCTGCGCCCACTGTCGTCAAAGTCCCCCAACCGCATCTTTTGTAGTTTAATGGCTACAGCGGATTTATCGTCGTTGCGGATGACCTCGACGGGCGCAACGAGAAACTCGAACTTCACGCCTTCCTCCAGGGCCTCGGAGATTTCCTCGGGCTGAACCGGCATTTCTTCGCGGGTTCTGCGGTAGACAACCGTGATACTCGATGCACCCAACCGAAGCGCAGTGCGTGATGCGTCCATCGCCGTATTCCCGCCGCCAACCACAACAGCGTCCCCGATAACCGGGGTTGTCGAGCCGAGTTCCGATTTTTTGAGAAATTCAATCCCCGAGGCTACGCCGCTCCCTTCCTCACCTGGGACGCCCATCGACACGTCCGCCCAAGCACCGATGCCAATGAAGATAGCGTCATGGTTTTCGCGTAACTTCTCTATGGAAAGGGTTTCGCCGATGACGGCGCCGCAGACAATTTTCACGCCCATGCTTGCGATGCGCCCGATATCGCGCTCGAGTTCCTCGCGTGGCAGCCGGTAGGAAGGGATACCGTAACGCAGCATCCCTCCGGGCTCGGGCATCGCTTCAAACACGGTAACGTCGTGCCCAAGACGCCGCAAGAAGTACGCCGCGGTCAATCCCGCTGGTCCTGCGCCGATGATCGCCACATTACGCTGCTCCTCACTGGCGCGGTCCATCACTGGCACGCTGATTTCCGTCGCGGCATCGACCATGAAGCGCTTCACCGCGCGAATGGCCACCGGACTATCCACCGTCTCGCGCCGGCAATGCTCCTCGCATGGGTGCGGACACACACGCGCGCACATTGACGGGAACGGGTTGCGTTCCATGTGGCTCAATAACGCCTCTTCGTTGCGGCCTTCCGCGATGAGAGAAAGGTAGGCCGGAACATCCACGTCGCCCGGACAACGATTGGAGCACGTCGCGATGAACAAAGGTTCGCAGACGCCTGCGGGACAGCGCTTCTCGCGAACGTGCGCCAGATACTCTTCGCGGAAGTACCTAATCGTCGTCAGCACCGGGTTCGGCGCGGTCTGGCCAAGGCCGCAGAGCGATCCCTTGCAGACTGCCTCGCCGAGCGATTCGAGTTGCGCAATGCTTTGCTCCGTGCCGCGTCCCTCGCAGATGTCGTCGAGGATCATCCGCATTTGTCGCGTCCCCAAGCGGCACGAGACGCACTTCCCGCACGACTCGTCCTGCGTGAACGTCACGAAGTAGCGCGCCAGATCGACCATGCAGGTGGTCTCGTCCATGACGACAAGGCCGCCCGAGCCCATAATCGCCCCGACCTCGGCGAGTGATTTGTAGTCGATCGGCAGGTGCATCATCTGCGCGGGGATGCAGCCGCCCGAGGGGCCGCCCGACTGCACCGCCTTGAGCGCGCGACCGCCCTTGATCCCGCCGCCGACCTCGTAGACGAGCTGGCGCAGCGCCATCCCCATCGGCACCTCGACGAGGCCGGTGTTGTTTACCTGCCCGACGAGCGAGAAGATCTTGGTCCCCTTGCTCGACTCGGTTCCGCGAGACGCGTACTCGTCGGCGCCACCGGTGATGATGTGCGGAACGTTGGCCCACGTTTCAACGTTGTTGATATTGGTGGGTTTGCCGAAGAGCCCCTTGACAGCAGGGAACGGCGGGCGCGCCGTCGGCATCCCGCGGCGCCCCTCGATGCTGGCGATGAGCGCGGTCTCCTCGCCGCAGACGAATGCACCTGCCCCCTCCTTGATGACAATATCGAACGAGAAATCCGATCCGAGAATATTCTCGCCGAGCAGTCCCCTCTCATGCATCTGATCAATGGCGATCCGCAGCCGCTCGATGGCGAGTGGATATTCGGCGCGAATATAAATATACCCGTGCGATGAGCCTATCGCGCGGGCGCCGATTGCCATCCCCTCGAGCACGGAGTGCGGGTTCCCCTCCAGCAGCGAGCGGTCCATGAACGCGCCCGGGTCTCCCTCGTCGGCGTTGCATATGACGTACTTGATGTCCCCGTCCGCAGCGCGGCAGAACTTCCACTTCTGTCCGGTGGGGAAGCCGCCGCCGCCCCGCCCACGGAGCCCCGCGCGGTGCACCTCGTCGATGACCTGATCCGGACTCATTTCGAACAACGCCTTGGCGAGCCCCGCGTAGCCCCCCTCCCGAATGTAGTCCTCGATCTGCGACGGATCAATGCGATCATTCATCCCGAGCACGATGCGCATCTGGTGCTGGTAGAAGGGGATCGCCTCCTCGTCGGAGATCCGCCGCCCCGCCGTTTTGGCGACGGTACCCGGCATCTCATAGACCAGCCGCTCGATCACCTCGTCGCGCGCGACTGTTTTCTCGACGATATCGGGGACGTCGTCCGGGCTGACACGGCAATATAACGTTCCGAGAGGGCGCACCGCCACGAGCGCGCCGTTCTCGCAGAAGCCGCGACACCCGGTCGTCACCACTTCGACCTGATCGTGAAGCTTTGCCTGCTTCAGCGCCTTCTCGACACCGCTGAGAATCTCGTCTCCGCCGCATGCCTTGCATCCGGTGCCCATGCACACGAAGACGCGGCGCTTTTGAGGTACGAACGACGCGGCAATCTGGGCACGCAAAGCATCGAGGTCGGCATGGAGCGCGAGTTTGGTCATTCGCGCGCTCCTTGGGCGGCGGAGGAAGAGTGCACGTCGCGCGACCTGTTCTTCGATGGGCCGGAGGAAATATTCTGTAGTACCTTCTTCATCGATTCGGTGGTTTGCTGGCGCAGAACCTTGTCGTCGAGGACCACGACGGGGGCCAGCGCACAGGCACCGAAGCAGGAGACCGATTCCAGCGTTACCGCACCGTCGGCCGTGGTCTCGCCCGACTCGACATCTAGGTCTGCCCGCATGTCGTCCATAAGCTTCCCGCTTCCGCGGACGTAGCAGGCAGTGCCGGTGCAAACCGTGACGCGGTGCAAACCGGGCTTCTTGAAGCGGAACTGCGCGTAGAAACTGGCCACGCCCTCGATCAACGCCGGGGGCACGACGAGGTGTCGCGCGATGGCCTGCATCGCATCGCACGGCAGGTAGCCGAACGCCGCCTGCACCGCCTGGAGCATGGGAATGATCGATGACCGCGACGATGGAAAAGAAGCCCCCGCAGTGGCGAACCACCGCTCGACTTCGGGGTCGAGCCGCCCCCTTGGTCCTCCCGGGCCTCGGGCGTTGGGAGCGGCGGCTTCGAGCATTCGCCCGGACTTCTCGGACGAAATGTGGCTTGCAGGCTTCTTCATTGAATCACTCTTCATGGAAAATGGATTTGCCGGGCGGCTTGCAGCGTCAGTATTCATGGCCGGAATTATTCTTGAGGCGCGCCCTGAAAACCGAAACCTTCTACCCTTACCCTGCAATCATCGTAGGAAAGAGTGACACACCGGCGGTGCATTTCTCCGATCGTCATTTCCGAAACGCGTTGCGGAAAGCTCACAGGCGCTTCCAGACAATCCGGAAATATCTGCTTGACCACGTCAGTCATCCGCTGACAGCTGGTGTGGTAGAGCAATGCTTTCCCTTTGTGCGACATATCGGGAATGACCACGATATACCCGCATTTCCATTGCAGGCGGTCAACAGCAGCAAGCTCATTTCCGTCGTCCAGGAAAATAATGTTTTCTCGATCGATCATGCATCGTCCGTTTTGCAACATGCATTCCGCGGAGAAGTCAGGGGGGTTCTCCACAAATTGGCTCATTCGATCCTCCAAAAAGATTATTGATTTTTGGGGTTCATCGCATGACGGTTGTTGTCCTCGCTGTCGGTGACGGCACCGGACGAAGCGTTCCGGTAGCAATACAATTTCGCCGGAGTTGGTGTCTCACACATTGACAATAGTCAAAAAAGCCGCCCCTGCCTGGTGGCCGTGCATTAACCGGGCTTCCCCATGTGGGACCCTCCCGGAGGGTCGGTTTATGGGTCACCTTAAAAGACAGAATCCCAACGCAATGATGCGGCATCAGCTTGACCTCGTGCCCCAACGCGATCAGTTGCCGCGCCCAGAAGTGGCTCGTGGCGCAGGTCTCCAGGTCAACCAGGCAGGGCTCAAGCTTGCCGAAGAACGGTATCATCTGACGTCGCCGCAACGCTTTGGCGACAACAATTTCTCCGGCCGCATCAATTCCATGGACTTGAAAAACGTTCTTGGCCAGATCAAGGCCGACGGTGCTAATCTTCATGGTGGATGGCTCTTGTTGCTCGTGGTTTTTGATGACAAACCACACTTTGGCACATCGCGATGCCGAGAGCGGGAGCCATCCACTCCATCTGCTTTTGATACGGTGGACGGCCCCAACCCGACGGCATCGCGACGCGCCTTCCCCTAGGACAAAATTCCGACGAGCCTTTGGGTTCAAAGAGATCGTCCGGACAAAACCTTGGGCAGACCCACTTCTGATCCGCGTACCGCGATTCACTTTATCTTGTGTTTTCCGTGTTTAATTCCCGACGAGCCGCCTTCGCCTTTGGAGGCACCGAAATGCATTTTGTGAATGATCGAGTCTCGCGCCGGGCTTGATACATCCAGCTTCAATGCCCATTCGCCATGCATCTGAAGTTCGATCCTGGCGTGATAGATGCCTTGTTTCCCGGTTGGGATAGCTTTCACCGGCTTCACATTGTGTGCCATCGGCATCGAAGGCATATCCGCCTTTACGGTAAAATCGACGCCTTCCATAGCCCTACCGCTCTTCCTTCCCGTGAGCATGATCATGCAGTCGTAAACCAGCTCTTGGTCGGTCGGCGTGCATTCGACTTTGGCCCTTGCCCGTTCTGCCGCCTGAGTTCCGGCCGAAAATATCAACGACGCCACCAGAGCAGTCGGGATTAAACTGGTCGATCGCATTAGATGATCTCCTTCTTTTTGAGACCTAGAAAGGCACTCAGCAAGAGATCGTGAGTGAGTAACGCATCCGCCTCACCCTCTATGATTATATTTCCTCCTTCCATCACATAACCCCGGTCCGCGATGGCCAAGGCCTGTCGAACATTCTGCTCAACGAGTAGGATGGTGATCCCACGTTCCCGTAGGCCTTGGATCATGAAAAACACCTCCTGAGCGGCGAGCGGAGCGAGGCCGAGCGACGGTTCATCCAGCATTAAGAACCTGGGACCAGCCATGAGACCACGGGCGAGGGCCAGTATCTGCGCCTGTCCACCACTCAGGTGGGCCCCGCGATTGTCGACGAGGCCCTTGAGAACGGGGAAGGCGTCAAGCAACCGCTGCATCTCGTCACGCAGATTTTTTCGATCCAGGGCCGTGTGTCCACCGAGAAGAAGATTCTCCTCGACTGTCAGTCCGCCAAAGATCATGCGCCCTTCGGGCACCTGGACGATGCCGCGTTGGATAATTTTATGAGAAGGTAAACCCGTGATCACTTCGCCCAAGAAGCGCACCTCCCCGGCGCTCGTTTTCTCCATACCGCAAATAGCCCTCAACGTGGAACTCTTGCCCGCCCCGTTGGCGCCGATCAGCGAGACGATTTCACCTTCGTTCACATCCAGGGAAAGACCTTGAACGGCGAGAAATTTCCCATAATTCACTTCGATGTCCCGAACCTCAAGCATGGGCCATTCCTTCAGTGCCTAGATAGGCTTCGAGAACCCGGGGTTGTCTAAGAACATCATCAGGTCGTCCTTCGGCGATCTTGCGGCCGAAATTCAAAACGCAGATACGGCTACACAGGTCACTGATCATATTCATCTTGTGTTCGATGATGACGCAGGTTCGACCCGGGAGAGCCACATCGCGGATCAAGGCTGCCATCTTCTCGGTCTCGACCGGGGTCATTCCGCCGGCCGGTTCATCAAGAAGCAGAAGTTCTGGCGATCGAGCAAGGGCCCGAGCCAGCTCCAGGCGACGCTGGTCCTGCAGCGTCAGGTTTTGGGCTAGCGTGTCGCGGCGCTCAGCGAGCCCGACCAATTCCAGCAAACGTTCAATCTCTTCACGGTGTGGGCACTTTTTTTCCGATGGGGCGAGGAACAATTCCTTGAGGCTGACACCGGGCAGGCTGTGCTGTGCCCCCCAGACGTTGTCAGATACCGTCATCCGCTTGTAAATTCGCAGATTCTGAAACGTCCGGGCAATCCCGAAGGAAATGATCTCGTGGGGTTCGAGACCGGAGATTTCCCGATCCTGAAATCTGATACGTCCACTGGCCGGTTTGTAAACGCCCGTAATCACGTTAAGCAGGGTCGTTTTGCCGGAGCCATTCGGCCCGATTAGCCCGACGACATCACCCTTCGCGATCTGCAGATCGAGTTCGACCAACGCCTCAACGCCGCCAAAGTGGTGGCTCAGGCCTTCAACGCGCAGCATTTCGCCACCGCCTCCACGTCAATCGGATCCAATGGATTCGTTCCTCGTCGAGTATTCCGCGCGGCATAAAAATCAACAAAACTGCCACCAGACCGCCGAACACGATCATTCGATACCCTTGAATGCCCCGAACGGCTTCCAGGAACCCAATATCCAGGCCAACGCCAATGAGCGGTCCTAGAGCTGTCCCCAATCCGCCAATCAGGCCATAGACCAGCCCATGGACGCCGAGCATCACATTGAATATCTGAGGCTCCAAATAGGTCGCGAAGTGGGCGTAAAAACCGCCGCCGATTCCGGCGACGAAACCGGCGGTCCCGGCAGCGACGACCTTGAAGCGAATCACGTTCAGCCCCTGCATTTTCGTCAGCAACGTGTCTTCGCCCAGCATCCTGAAGATGGAACCAAGGCGGGACCGCTCGAGCAGGAAAAACAGCACCAGGACGATGAAGAGAACGATATAGATAATGACCATATACTCGGTGACCGAGACGTTGTTTTCAAAGACCCACCGAATGTCGCGAAAGCCCTCCGCGCCATCGGGCCCGACGGGCTCGCCGTTGATCACGATTTGGTAATGGAAGATAACGAAGAGCAATCGTACCATTTCGGCGAAGGCCAAGGTCGCAATGGAGAAATAAAGGCCCCTAAGCCGGAGCGTCAGAACCCCGATGACACTGGCGGCGGCGGCGGCGGCGAGCGCGCCCCACAGCAGCCCCAACCAGAGCGGCCACCCCCACATCGCCGTAGCAATGCCGGAGAGATAGGCGCTAATGGCGAAATACGCCTGTTGGCCGAAGGATATCTCTCCGGTGAGCAACAACAGATAGGCAGAGAGCGCGAGGAAAGAGATCATGCCGATGTTGGAGAGTACGGAGACGACATAATCGTCCATGGCTCAAACCCTTCGAAACGCCGCCCGCTCCCGCTCTGACAGCGCGTGTCCCATAATGCCGCCGGGCCGAATGATCAGGATCAGGAACAAAAGAAAATAAGCGCTCAGGTCCTTGTACTCGTTGCCCAGGTACCAGAGGCTTTGCGCCTCCACGATGCCCAAAACAAGCCCCCCAAGGATTGCTCCCGGGAGTGAGCCCATCCCCCCCAGCATCATGGCGATCAGACCCTTGAAGGTGGCCCAAAGGCCAAAATAAGGGGTCACCTGTTGATCCGTGGCAAGAATCAGGAACCCCGTCACCCCGCCGATGGCCGACACCAGGGCGAAGGCCCAGAACATCACCGAGTTGACGTTGATCCCCATAAACCGGGCTGCCAATGGATTTTCCGATACCGCGCGGACGGAGAGTCCGAAGCGCGTGCGATAGAGAACAGTATGAACCACGGCCACGAGCACCACCGCGACCATAAACATGGTGAGATGCTCCGAGCGCAGGAAAAACGGTCCGATCTCGATGGGCACAATTTCCGTCAGGGCCGGAAACGGATAGGTGCGCTCGGGCAAGATCACGGTCGCCACCTCTTCAAACTGCATCCAGATCGCGAAGCTCGAAACCATGGACGCGACGGCGGCACCGCGGCGGATCGCCCAAAAACAAAGCCGTTCCACATACATGCCGGCAAGAACGGCAGCGATCACCGTGGCGATGGCGACGGCAAAGACATGTGCCTGGAATTGGACGTACAGCAGGGCGCCGACGAAGGCCCCCAGCATGATCGACGGCCCGTATGACAGATTGAGCCGGCGCAAGATGCCGAAGATTATCGTGAAACCGATAGCCAGAAGAGCATAGCCGGAACCGATCATCACGCCGTCAATACAGTTTTGGATGAAATCGGTCACCGTCCCCGCCCCTCCCCGAGGGCTCACTCTCGCTGCGAACCCAAGTACGCCCGGTGGATGACTTCCTCCTCTTCAAGCTCCCCCGGCGAGCCGCTGAAGGTAATCCTGCCTTGTTCGAGGAGATAGAAGTGATGGGCTATCCGAAGCGCCATCCGTGCATTCTGCTCGACCAGAAAGATGGTGACGCCGGCTTGGTTGAGTTCTTCAACGATCCGAAATATTTCCTCCACGATCAGTGGCGCCAGTCCGAGGGAAGGCTCGTCCATCAATAGGATACGTGGCCTCGCCATCAAGGCCCGGCCTATGGCGAGCATCTGCTGTTCGCCCCCCGAAAGCGTCCCTGCGAGCGCATCGCTTCTCTCTCTAAGCTGTGGAAATCGGACGAACGTACGTTCCAAGTCGTCGCCGACGCCACTTCCGTTCTTACCCACTCGCAGATAGGCGCCGGTTTCCAGGTTCTCTTGCACGGTCATCCTTGGGAAAACCAAACGGTTCTCCGGAACAAGCGCAACGCCGTGCTTGACGATCTTGACCGGCGAGTGCCGAGCGAGTTCCGTACTGTCGAGGGTGATGGTCCCTGATTGCGCCTTGAGTATTCCGGCGATGGTATACATGAGCGTCGTTTTCCCCGCCCCGTTTGGGCCAAGGAGACAAGTGATATTACCGCTTTCGGCGGTTAAGCTCACGCCTTTCAAGGCCTCGATCATACCGTAGGAAGTGACGATGTTGTCGACGGTCAACATTGTTTCTTCACCTGTCAGGCCGCTTTTCCAGAGATGCCGAGATACGCCTCCTGGACGACCGGGTCGTTCTGGATCTCTGTCGGTGAACCTTCTGCTATCTTTTGGCCGAAGTTGAGCACGGCAATGCGGTCCGCCACACCCATGACCAGTTCCATCACGTGCTCCACGAGAAGAACCGTCATGCCGGAATCCCGAAGCTTCCGGATGCGCTCATCCAGGCCCCTCACTTCTTCCAGGTTCATCCCGGCGGCCGGCTCATCTAGGAGGAGAATCTTGGGCTTGGTCGCCAGCGCCCGCGCGAGCTCGAGGCGGCGTTGCTCACCAAAGGCCAGGTTCCCGGCCAGCTCCTCCCCTTTGTCTGCGAGGTCGGCGAACTCAAGCATCTCGTCGATCTCTTCGCGCACTCGTTTCGTGCTCCCGAACCAGCGCGACAAAAAACCCTGTCCGGCGACGTCTTCAAACGAATTGCGAGCGACCAACAGGTTCTGCCAGACGGTCAGTTCGCCGAACAGTCGGATGTTTTGAAATGTTCTGGCAATCCCGGTGCGCAGCCGGCGGTGGGGGGGCATCGTGTCGAGGTCCTTGCCGTCGAGGAGAATGGACCCTCCACTTGCCGAAAAAACCCCACAGATCAGATTGACGGTCGTGCTTTTTCCGGAACCGTTCGGCCCGATCAGGCCCATAATCCGACCCTTTTCAATGGTGGTGGTAAAACTATTGACGGCTCGCACCCCGCCAAAGTTCTTACTCAGGTTCCTAAGCTCAAGCATCGCCCCGTTCCCCCCTGTTAACGCCGAACACCCGCTTCAACAGTAGAGCGGTACGGGCGTCGAAAATGCCGCTGGGTTTGAGGTTCATGATTAGGATGATCAGGAGCCCGAACAATACGTTCCTCCAGTCACCGAGGAACCGAAGCCCTTCGATCAGGAATCCCTGGATAAAGACAACCGCAGCCAGTGTCCCGAAGACGCTTGAGAGCCCGCCCAAGATCGGATAGGCGATCGCGAAGGTGGCGAGCAAGACGGTAAAGGTCAGGTGGTCGATGTACGTGGCCGTGTGTGCGTAGAGCGCGCCGCCGATGCCCGCGATCACACCGCCAGTTGTCATTGCCGCCACCTTCACAGCGGTCAGGTTGAGGCCAACACTCTGGGCCGCGAGGTCATCCTCTCCAACCGCACGCAACACCGCGCCGGCCCGTGAACAGTCCATCCACCAAAGGCCGGCCATCACGGAGATGACGAAGAACCAGACAAACAGCGCGACCTCCCACGTTTCCCATCCATTGGCGGAGAAAAAGCGTATTTCCCGGAATCCTTGGGTACTGTCCGGTCCCACTTCGACGTTGTTGATGGTTTCGCGCCAGTTCACATTGAAAAAGAACATTCGAACAAACTCGCTGAAGGCGATCGTCGCAACCACCAACATCAGGCCGCGCACGCGAAGCGCCGGGAAACCAACGAGAAAGGCAAACAATCCGGCAAGAACGGCACCCACGACCAGCGCCGGCACAATGGTCCATTGAAACAGAACGGTGAGAACCCCCGCCGTATAAGCGCCGATGGCGAAGAAACCCGCTTGCGCGAGAGAAAGCTGCCCAGTCAGCATCAAGACATAGGCTGACAACCCGAGAAGGGTGTGTATGCCGATGGTCTGGGCCAGCCCGAAGTAGAAGTCCATGGTGTTCTAATCCCTGTCGGTGGACTTGCCGAAGATACCGTCGGGCCGGAAGACGAGAAAAATGAACAACAATAGGAGCACATACATGTCGCGCTCGTTGACGCCCCGGAGATAAAGGAAGACGTTTTCAAAGGCACCGACGAGAAGACCCGCGACAATGGCCCCCGGAATCGATCCCAGGCCGCCAATAACGGTGATGATGAGCCCTTTCACCGTGAGCGGCACTGTTATAAGCGGCGACAGCACCCCGACAGATGCTGCCGTCATCCCCCCAGCCACGCCACCGAGCACCCCAGCGACGACGAAGGTCTGAGCATTGGTCTTGTGGACGTCAATACCGCAGAGCTGGGCGGCGACGTTCTGCTGCGAGACCGCGCGCGTCGCCAGCCCGAGGCGCGTACGGTAGAGGACGAACAAAAGAACCAACATGCTGAGTAGGCCGACCAGAAACACGAACAAAAAGTCGCCGCGAAGGGAATAGGGAGGAATGTCGATGTAGACGGAATCGAAAATCGCCGGATATGTCAGGGGCGAGGCGTTGGTGACATGGATGATCGTCTCGTCGATGAAGAACAGGGCACCGACCGTGGTCATCAACGCCGCCAGGGGGTTGTCTACGGGTATAAAACGGAAGCATGCGACGTAGACGACGTAGCCGATCGCCCCCGAAGCCAGGGCGGAAGCCAGAAATACAATGATTGCCGGCGCATCGACAAAGCTAAGCATGGCAAGCCCGATATAGGCACCAGCGATCGAGGCCGCGGCAAAAGCCATGTTGAGCTTGTGCATGGTGCCGAAGATCAAGGTGAAGCCGATGCCGATCAGCGCATAGGTGGAACCGAACAGCAGCCCGTCACTGATTGACTGGGTGATCTCGACGAACTCGAACCAAAAGTCTTCCATGCTCACATGCTTAAAAGACCCGCCCTTGCCGTCGAAAGAGCGGGTCGTAACCGCATCATGTCGTGGGCCGCGAAGAACTGTGGCCGCTCATCGGAACGGCCACAATCCTAAATCTGTCGTACAACTCCCTTATCGAGGATCGTGGATGACTTCCCACTTGCCCTTTTTAGCCTGAACGAAGACAAAGGGTTTCAAGGCCTCGCCTTCGTCTTGCACGCGTTTGACGGTACCCATCAGGCCCGATGTGGTCTTGAGCGCTTCTAGGCCGTCCCGCATTTTGCGGCGATCGGCCTTCAGGGTCCCGGGCTTGCCGATGATGCCTTGCTTCTCGATGACGCCCTTGATGATGAAGATGTTCTCCCAAGCTGCCGCGGAGTGCAGATCGGCGCTGCCGCCGAGTTTCTCAGCCAGTCCGGCGACTTTCTTCGCTTCCGCGTTGATGGGTGCGAAGCTGGTCGGGATGTACATGCCCTCGACCTGCTTTGAACAGCCCTTGAGAGTCTCGCTACTGGAAGAACTCGTCAGCCCGACCAAGAGTTTGGGCTTGATCCGCTGACGGGCCATCTCCTTCAACATGCCACAGGTTGTAAAGGGATGGGACGAGACGATAAGCATATCGGCACCCGACTTCTTGAAGGCACGGGCCTGAACGCTGAAGTTGGTATCGGCCATCAGCCAGTTGGACGAGTGAGCAAGGAGTTCCTTCCAACCTACCGCAATCTTTGTGCCGAGTTCCGGAATACCGCCCTTCACCCACGTGAATCCGTGACGCTTGGCGGCCTGGGCGATGACCTTGGCATAGGTTCCCTTGGAATGACCTTGGTCGGTCTCTGTCCCGCCGTACATGGTCTTCACGTCGGGATGATTCTTACGCAGCCACGCGAAAAGCTTATCGTACATATCGGGCTCGTTCGGCGTGTTGCGGAAGGTCCATTGGGAAATCTTGGCCAAACCATTGCGCACAGCCGTATCCGTCAGGACGGGAAACTGGAGTCCGGAGTCACTGGCATCGTCCACTTTTTTCTGGAATATGCCGAAACTGGCTGCCGCCACTCCCGAGCATGTAGGCCCCATGCCGATCAGTGCTTCGCTTCCCGTCGCAACCTTTCGCGCAACGGCGATGCCCTGTTCAGCGTTACAGGCGGAATCGAAGTAGGCAAGCTCTATCTTTGCCATGACACCGTCGCCCATTTTGACGCCACCCGCATCATTGACGGCCTTGATAGCGGCATTCAGCACGGCTTCCGAGTTGACGCCGAAGGAACGGAGTGGTCCCGACTTCGCCCCCCAGCCGGCAAGCTTCACGGTGCGCTCAGCTGCAACGCCGGTGCTAGGCGCAGTCACGGTCGTGACGGCGAGCACCGTCGTAGCCACGAACGCCGTTAGGATCATTTTGTTGTTCATGATGTAGCCTCCTAGGTTTTCCGTACTTTCCTGATGGTTGTTAGAATCTTTTATTGGCTCTTGGGGTTTCTTGCTGGCGTTTTTACGGGGCACACCTCAAACAGCAACCCGGACCCCAAACGCTCCCGCAGAGAGACGCCGGGGTCCGAATCACTGGGAGGTAATGCATCGCGGTCAGCGCCTATGGTTCATTGTGTTCCTTGGCCCGTTGTTGTCGCATTCACCAGGCACGCCATGTTGCCGTAGGGATGCTTGTTCTCGTGCATCAACTGATGGGCATGGCCGATCTGGTCGAAAGAAAACGTCTCCGAAAGACAAGGATCGACCTTGCCGTCAATGACCATTCGATTGACCGCCGCCGCCTGCTCGTCATTGGAGAGGTGGCTACCTTGGAAACGCTTCTGCATCATCCAGTGATAGCGCAGGTCCAGGGTCACGTTGTAGCCCGTGGTGCCGGCGCAGATGACCACCATGCCGCCGGTGTCGCAGACGAAACCGGACGTCGGCAGGGTCGCCTCGCCGGGATGCTCGAACACGATGCGCGGGCTCTTACGGTCACCGACCGCCTCCCAGATCGCCTTGCCGAAGGCACGCGCGCCTTTCATCCAGGCGCCCCACTCGGGGCTCGCCGTGTCGGGCATGGTGCCCCAGTGATCGAGGTCGGTGCGGTTGATCACGCCGACGGCGCCGTGGTCGAGACAGAACTGCCGCTTGTCCTCGTCGGAGACGACGGCGACCGGCTTGCCACCCTGGGCGGCGGCGATCTGCAGCGCCATGCTGCCGAGCCCCCCCGCGGCGCCCCACACAAGCACCACGTCGCCTTCCTCCACCGTATGCGGCGGCCAGCCCATCAACATGCGGTACGCGGTGGAGGCGCACAGCATGTAGCAGGCCGCTTCTTCCCAGGTCAGGTGCCCGGGCTTGGGCTGGCACTGGTGCGACTGGGCGCGGGCGAACTGACAGTAGCTTCCGTAGTTGGTCTGGTAGCCCCATATCCGCGTCGACGGCGCCAGCATCGGATCCTTGCCCGAAAGCACCCAAGGATCGTCCGCTTCCCACCAGCCGCTGTGGACGACGACCTCGTCGCCGATGGCAACCTCGGTGACCTGGTCACCGATGGCCCAGACGATGCCTGAGCAGTCGCTGCCGCCGGCATGAAATTCTTCCGCTTCGCCCTTCTTCAGGCGATCGGCGATGACGTCGACGGGGCGACCGAGGGCGGCCCACACGTTGTTGTAGTTGATCCCCGTTGCCATGACGTAGACGAGGACATCCTTCGCCCCCAAAGCGGGAGTCGGGATGACCTCGCGCTGCCACGCTTTCTCGGGTTCTCCGAAGCGGTCCTGGCGGACCACGAAGGCGTGCATCTTTTCGGGAATGGCGCCTATGGGCGGCCGCTCGCCAAGTTCAACGATTTCAGGGGGTGAATCATCCCCGTGCGCGGACTCCGTGTCCATGAACCGTCCTCCCCGTGTTTTTTGCCCGACGGGAGCGTTTTGTAAGATTACCTTTACGTGTATCTTAATATTATGCTATTTGTCAAACAAATTAACCTAGCGTTGAAATATTTTTTCTCAATAAATCTCTACGCGATTGGAAAAAATGGTATTTGAAAGACTTGGTGAAGGAAGGTCTTTTCTCGTCCCACACGCGCTCCTTGGCGCTATCCCAAATTGATTGTTCTCTCTGAAGGAGAAGCGAGTTGGCGTCTACGAAGTTGAAGTATGAACCGCTGGTCACGGCGTCGCTAGCCAAGCAGATCGCTGAGAACATTCGCGAGTCCATCACGGACGGCACACTGAAGGCGGACGATCAGTTGCCCACAGAGGACGAACTCGCGAAGCAGTTTCAGGTTTCGCGCCCGACAATCCGCGAAGCACTCAAGCGGCTTGCCGCGCAAAGCCTCATCCGGTCCCGGCGCGGACCGGTGGGCGGTACGTTCGTCAACCGACCGAGCCATGAGGAAGTGAGCTCCAACCTGACCACGGCGACGGCACTGCTCGTCAGCCTCGGCGAGTTCGAGGTCCCCGAGATCCTGGAGGCGCGGCACGAGCTCGAAGTCATCTGCGTGCGGCTCGCCGCCAAGAGGAACATGCAGGCCGAACTGGATGTCATGGCTGAGGAGATCGAGGCGCAGAAGAACAGTGCTCTCTCGGACGTCGACTTCTGCGCCTCCGACATCCGGTTTCACCGCGCCATAGCGGACGCCGCGCATAACCCGGTGCTTCAATTCGTCATGTTCGCGGTCATCGAGGCGCTGCAGCCGATCGAGAACATGGTCGTCTTCCGCTTTCGCGAACGCGAAGAAATTGTCAAACAGCACGAAAAAATGCTCGCGGCCTTGAAGGCGCGGGACGCCGAGGCTGTTGTCTCTGCCGTGACCGAGCAGACGGAATATCTGCGCGAGCGTTTCGACGCGGCCCAGGAATGGAAGCGCCAGCGCGCCGTGAACTGAGAGTGATCGTGTTGTCCTCTGATTTTTGTGTTGGCGTGCCGACAACGTGAGCCGGGGTTCCAGCCCCGCCGGCAGCAGGGGGGATAATCGGCATGGGTTTCCGTACATCCAAATTCTGAAAAATGTTGGACTTGTGGCTGTCTATCTAACGTCTGCTTTTGGCTAAGAGCGGAAGTAACGTAAGTTCCGCCGGAGGTCTGCTTTCACGCACTTGGCCGACATCGGTGTGGCGAGCGATCATCTAACGACGACGTCATTCACGAACACATGCACCCGAGACACACCCGGTTGCGCCCGCCACTTGACGGTAGCCGGCCGATCCAGAACAATCGGATAAATTCCGCACCAAGGGAGGGAAAGGATGCTCGAACTCTATCACTACGGGACGGCGGTGTGCCCGCAGCGGGCTCGCCTCGTCCTCACCGAGAAGGGCCTCCAATGGACGAGCCACATTCTCAACATCCGCATGGGCGAGCACCTGAACCCGCAATACCTGAAACTCAACCCCAAGGGCGTTGTGCCGACCCTAGTCCACGACAGCAACGTGTTCGTCGAGACGACGGTGATCATGTATTACCTGGACGAGGCATTTCCCGAGTTGCCCCTTCAGCCGGCCGACCCGGTGGGCCGGGCGCGGACACGGATGTGGACCAAGCGGGTGGACGATGAACTGCACCCCGATTGCGGCGTGCTCTCGTGGACGACCTATATCCGCACGGAGATGCTGGCCCGCCCGCCCGAGGACCTGGAGGAGCACTACCGCAAGATGCCCGATCCCGACTGGCGCGATCTGCAACGCCAATGCTTCGAGATGGGCATCGAGGCGCCCGTATTCCGCTCCGCCATCAGGCGCTACGACAAGGTATTGGGAATAATGGAGGAGGCGCTGGCCGACGGCCCGTGGCTGGGCGGGGCCGACTACACGCTGGCCGACGCCGCCGTCACACCCTACGTGCTGCGCCTCGACATGCTGGGTATGTCGGGTATGTGGGAGGGCTCACGGCCCCGCGTCGGCGACTGGTACGGGCGGGTCCGCGCGCGCCCCTCGGCGGCGGTGGCGCTCGACGCCTACATCAAGCCCGCCGACGCCGACAAGATGATCGGCCCCGGCACCGAGGTGTGGCCGGAGATCCAGAAAATCCTGGCGGCATGAGGGCCGCTCCCTTCGGCGCGGGAAACCGCCGATGATCAACAGCGACGTTCTCTGGCATCACGCGGCGCGCCGCCCCGACAAGCCGGCCATCGTCTGGAACGGCAAGACCTACACCTACGCCGATCTCGCCGCCCGCGTGCGGCGCCTTGCCAACGCGCTGGTCGGCCTCGGAGTGGCCAAGGGCGAGCGCGTCGGACTGCTTGCCACCAACTGCGTGGAACACGTGGAAACCGTGTTCGCGCTGTCCGAGATCGGCGCCATATGGGTACCGTTGAACTATCGCCTGACGCCCGGCGAGGTGGGCGTCATCGCCAACGGCGTCGAATGCTCCTCGATTGTCTATGGCGCCAATCTGATGGAAACGGTCGAGGCCCTCCGCGACGATGCAGGCGGCGTCAGCCGATGGATCGGTATCGGCGACGCGCCGAAGCTGGGCGAGAGTTACGACGACCTGCTGCAACGCGCCAGCGACGCCCGCCCGCCGCGCCGCGCCGTGCCCGAGGACCTGTTCGCCATCCAGCACACCAGCGGCACCACCGGCCTGCCCAAGGGAGCGATGCTCACCCACCGCCAGATGCTGCAGGGGTTCGCTTATTCGATCATGGAGTACGGCGTGCGCTCCGACGACGTCGCGCTCCATCTCCTGGCGCTGTTTCATTCGGGCGGCAACATGTACTTCATGGAGCAGTTCATGGCCGGCTCCACCATTTTCCTACACGACCAGTTCGACCCGAAAGACGTATTGCGCACCATCGAACAAGAGCGCATCTCCTACGTCGGCCTAGTGCCCTCAATGCTCATCTTCCTTCTCGAATCGGAACTCATCGGCAAGGCCGACGTCTCCAGCCTGGGGCGCATCCAGTACGGCGCCTCGCCCATTCCCGTCGACCGCCTAGCCCGCGGCCTCGAGGTCTTCGACGCCGATTTCCAGGGCATTTACGGCCAGACCGAGGCCGCCGTCTTCATCACCCACTTGAGCGGCGACGAACACCGCCAAGCCCTGGCAGCGGGCGGCGCGTTGCTGGAGTCCTGCGGCAAGCCGTGCATGGGCTACGACATCATGATCGCTGATACCAAGGACAAGGCACTGCCGCCCGGCGAGGTCGGCGAGGTGTTGATCCGCAGCGACAGCGTCATGAGCGGCTACTGGAACCGCCCCGACGCCACCGAGAAGACGCTGATGGGCGGCTGGCTGCACTCCGGCGACATCGGACGCATGGACACCGAAGGCTACATCTACATCGTCGACCGCAAGAACGACCTCATCGTGTCCGGCGGCGAGAACGTCTATCCGGTCGAGGTGGAAAACGTCATCTCAGCCCATCCCGAGGTGGTCGAGGTCGCCGTCATCGGGGTGCCCGACGAGCGCTGGGTGGAGGTCGTCAAGGCCATCGTCGCGGTGCGCCCGGGAAGTAGTCTGGCGGAGGCCGATATCATCGAGTTCTGCCGCGACAAGCTTGGCGGGTTTAAGATTCCCAAGTCCGCCGATTTCACCGAGGCGTTGCCGCGCACGCCGAGCGGTAAGGTCACCAAGAACGTGCTGCGCGAGCCCTTCTGGAAAGGCCACGGCCGCCGGGTGTGACGCGCCGCTAACGGGTATCCGCCAAAAAATAAAGGGCCGCGCCCGAAGGCGCGGCCCCAAACGGCGTCGGTTGGGACGCCGCGTACGGGTGTTACTTGAAGCGGCCGCCGACGACGGGGGGCTTCCAGATGGCGCCCTCGTTCCATTTCTTGAAGGCCGCGTAATAGGAATCGGTGACGGTCTTCATCCAGTGGTCGCCCTTCTTCGACATCTCCGCCGCCTTCTCGTAGGCCCAGTCCTTGGTCGCCTGCGACATGGCGTCCATGGTCTCCTGGTTCAGGCGCGTCCACACATTGTCCTTTTTCAGGATCTTCTGCATGGCATCGAGATCGGCCCAGTGCCAGTCGAGCCACGAATCGAAGTTGGCGAGCTTGGAGGCCGCCATGACCCTGTTCTGAAGGTCCTTGGACAGGCCGTCCCAGACCTCCGCCTTGACGCTAAAGTGCAGATAACCGCCGGGCCAATGGTAGCCAGGGGTGACGACATACTTGGCGATGCCAAAAAGGCCCTTGTTGAGGTTCTCGAAGGGGCCCGACCACTCGGCGATGTCGAGGGCCTTGCGCTCCAGCATGACGTAGATCTCGGAGCCCGGCGTCGCCGTGGCGTTGCCGCCGAAGTAATCGTTGACGATGTTGGCCCAGATGCCAACGGTGCGGAACTTCTTGGCCTTCAGGTCCGAGAGCTTGGTCACCGGAGCGTGCGACAGCCACATCTCCTGCGGCGCATAGCCCTGACCCCAGGTTTTCAGCCCCAGGCTCTCGCGGTGGAAGGCGTCCAGCAGGTCGTGTCCGCCGCCCTTCTCATAATACCACATGGAAAAGCCCTCGTACGGCATCCCCGCCGGGTGGTTGGCGAAGAAACCGTTCACCGGATGCTTGTTGACGATGTAGAGGGTCGTCGTGTGGTGAGCGTCGGCAAGACCATCCATCACCGCGTCGAAGCCCTTGAAGCCCGGTGCGATGATGCCGACCGCCTTGCAGTCGATCTCCACCTCGCCGTTGGTCAGCTGCTTCACCCGACTTTGGAACGCCGGTGTGGTGAATTTGTAAAACCCCGACGTCTTCGGCGTGAAGTGAGTGCAGACCCACTTGATTTTCGCCGACGCGGGGCTGGTGCCCAGACCCGCAAACAACGCCAGAGCCGCGAAGGCGAGAAGCCCCCTAGTCAGTTTTCCCAAGACCATTGCGTTCCTCCCGTTTTCTTGGAATGTAGGTGAATGTAGATTTCTCAAAGATATCAATGTTGCCAGCGCGAGTATAGGCGTATTGTGGCCATCCTGTCACCCTGTCAGTTTTGATGTCTGGTTAAATTCTTGCCGCGTCGATTCGAGCCCCGTTCCAAGCGGGGAGCGCCTTCGAGAAGGGATGGCGCGGCGCGCCGATATTTGCCGAAGGCGATTTGCGGAGCGAGCGCAGGGGGAGCGTGATGAAGCTGAGAATCCTCACCGAGGACGACGTGCGCGGCCTCGTCGTCATGGCCGACGCCATCGATCTGCAAGCGAAAGCCTTCATCATCCTCGCTGAGGGCGGCTCGATCGAGGGGCTCAGGAGCTTCGCCTTGTCGGATGACCCGCCGGGCGGCGTCATCTTCAATCCGTCGTTCCTCAAGGGCGGCAAGGGCTACGGCATCAAGGTGGTCTCCGACTTTTACGGAAACTCGGAACTGGGCGTGCCCCGCATGTCGGCCATCGTCGCCCTGTTCGACGGAGAGACCGGGCTGCCGCGCACCATCATGGAAGCCGGTTACATGAGCGATCTGAGGACCGGCGCCGGCACGGCGCTGGCGGCCCGCCATCTAGCGCGCCGCGACAGCCGAGTCCTTACCCTGGTCGGGGCTGGCCGCGTCGCCCGCAACCAGCTCGCAGCGCTCTCCGAGGTGTGCCGGCTAGAGAAGGTCCGCGTCGTCACGCGCTCCGAGGGGCGCGGGCGTGAGTTCGTGGAACGCATGTCGGCGGCCGGCGGCAAGGTACCGACGGATATCGAACTGGCGCTTGAGCGCGACGCGGCGGTGGGCGACGCCGACATCGTGGTGTGCGCCACCACGGCGCGCCAGCCCGTGATCGACGGCGCCGCCTTGAGCGCCGGCACCTTCGTCGCCGCCGTCGGGGCCCATGACGTCGGCGCCCGCGAGGTCGACACCGAAACCATCCGCCGCGCCGCCAAGCGCGTCGTCGACAGCCCCGTCGATAGCCTCAAGAATGCCGGCGACCTGATGGTGCCGCTGGGCGAGGGCGTGATCGGCGAAGACGACATCGCCAGCATCGCCGACGTCGTCGCCGGGCGCCGCGCGGGCCGCCAATCGGACGATGAGATAACGTACTACAAAGGCATGGGCGTACCCATCCAGGACCTGGTGACGGCCCAGTACATAGAGAGCCGCGCCGAGGAGCGCGGCGTCGGCACCATCATCGACATCGGCGGCGACCACGACTGAAGGATCTGGCCGAATCACGGACGGCGCAATCAACACCTGACGGGCGCCCGGGAACGGCATAATATTCCTTGCAAGCCTAAGAACAGAGGAGGATCGCAGTGACCGATGGCGCCAGCGACACCGACGCCGAGACGGCGCAGATTCGCGCCGCGGTGCGCGCCTTGTGCGCCGATTTCCCCGGCGCCTACTGGCGCGCCCACGATAGCGCGCGCACCTACCCCACGGAATTCGTCGCCGCCCTGACCAAGGCCGGCTACCTGGCCTCCCTGGTGCCCGAGGAATTCGGCGGCAGCGGATTGGGCCTGTCCACCACCGCCGTCATCCTCGAGGAAGTCCACGCCAGCGGCGCCAACGGTGCCGCCTGCCACGCCCAGATGTACATCATGGGGACCATCCTCCGTCACGGCAGCGACGCCCAGAAGGCCCAATGGCTGCCCGGGATCGCTTCCGGAGAATTGCGCCTGCAGGCTTTCGGTGTTACCGAGCCGACCAGTGGCACCGACACCCTCAGTTTGCGTACCACCGCCGAGCGCCACGGCGACGACTACGTCATCAACGGCCAGAAGGTTTGGACCTCGCGGGCCGAGCATTCCGACCTCATGCTGGTACTGGCCCGCACGACGCCCCGCGACGAGATCGAAAAGCGCACCGACGGCCTTTCGGTGCTGCTCGTCGACATGCGCGACGCCCTCGACAATGGCCTAACCATCAAGCCCATCCGCACCATGATCAACCACGCCACCACCGAGGTCTTCTTCGACGACCTGCGCGTCCCCGCCGCCAACCTCATCGGCGAGGAGGGCAAGGGCTTCCGCTATATCCTCGACGGCATGAACGCCGAGCGCGTGCTGATCGCCGCCGAGTGCATCGGTGATGCCCGCTGGTTTATCGAAAAGGCCGTCTCGTACGCCAACGAGCGCCGCGTCTTCGATCGCCCCATCGGCCAGAACCAAGGCATCCAGTTCCCCATCGCCCGCGCCTTCGCGGCTACCGAGGCGGCCAATCTTATGGTCTACAAGGCGGCCGCCCTTTTCGACGGGGGTGCCACCATCGGCAAGGAAGCCAACCTCGCCAAGTACCTCGCCGCCGAGGCCTCCTGGCAGGCCGCCGACATGTGCCTGCAGACCCACGGCGGCTTCGGCTTCGCCGAGGAATACGACATCGAACGCAAGTTCCGCGAGACGCGCCTTTACCAGATCGCACCGATCTCCACCAACCTCATCCTCTCTTACATCGCTGAGCACGTCCTCGGCCTGCCCCGGTCTTACTGATGGAGGCCTATTGATGGAGGGCCCCCTCGACGGCATCCTAGTGGTTTCCCTCGACCAGGCGGTGGCGGCACCCTATACCGCATCACGCCTCGCCGACGCCGGCGCCCGGGTCATCAAGGTGGAGCGCCCGGGCGGCGATTTTGCGCGCGGCTACGACACAGTCGTCAATGGCGAGAGCGCCTATTTCGTGTGGCTTAACCGGGGCAAGGAATCGGTCGAACTCGACATCAAGGATGCCGCCGACGCGGCGCTCCTAGAGCGCATGATCGGGCGCGCCGACGTCTTCATCCAGAACCTGGCGCCGGGTGCGGCGGGGCGCGCCGGCTTCGGCTCCGAGTCCTTGCGGGCACGATTCCCGAGCCTCATCACCTGCGACATCAGCGGCTACGGCGACGACGGGCCCTACCGCGACATGAAAGCCTACGATCTGCTGGTGCAGGGGGAAAGCGGGCTGGCCTCGATCACCGGCGGACCCGAGGGGCCGAGCCGCGTCGGCGTGTCGGTGTGCGACATCGCCGCCGGCATGTACGCGCTGGCCGGCATCCTCGAAGCCTTGTACGAGCGCCAGCGCACCGGGCTGGGCAAGGGCGTCCAGGTGTCGCTGTTCGACGCCATGGCCGACTGGATGTCGGTGCCCCTCCTGTACCACGAGTTCACCGGCCGGGGGCCGGCCAGGGTCGGGCTGCGCCATCCCTCGATCACGCCCTACGAGGCCTTCGAGACTGAGGACGGAGAGCGGGTCATCATCTCTATCCAGAACGAGCGCGAATGGGTCAATCTCTGCGAACAAGTCCTGGAGCGCCCCTCCATGGCGAGCGATCGGCGCTTCGCCGGCAACGAGGCGCGCAACGAGAACCGCGCCGCCGTCATCGCCGAGATCCAGGCGGTGTTCTCGAACTTCACCCGCGAGACGTTGACGGCGCGCCTGAAAGAGGCCCGGATCGCCTACGGCGCCGTCAACTCGCCGGCCGACCTCGCCGCCCACGCCCAGTTGCGCCGCGCGCCAGTGGCGACGCCCGGCGGCACCATCGACGCCGTCGCCCCGCCCATCCGCCTCACCGGCGAGGAGCCTGACTTGCGCCCGGTGCCCGGCCCGGGTGAGCAGAGCGCCGCCATCCGCGCCGAGTTTGCGGCCACCGATGACAGCGACCAGCCAGGGAACTAACCATGAGCGAAACCGCCACCGATTTCAGCGACTGGATCGGGCGCCGCGAGGAGGCAGAAGACGTCGCCACGCCGTCGTCGGTCGCCGGCATGATCGCCACCCTCGACCGCGATGACGAGACGCCGCGAAAGGGCGACCCGGTGCCGCCCTTGTGGCACTGGATGTATTTCGCACCGAGAGTGCGCCATTCCGAGATCGGCCCCGACGGCCACCCCCGGCGCGGCGACTTCATGCCTCCCGTCCCGTTGCCCAGGCGCATGTTCGCTGGCGGGCGGGCCACCTTCCATAGACCCATCCGCATCGGCGACGAGGTGCGCCGCGAGGGCGAGATCACGAAAGTGGTGCGCAAAGAGGGCCGTACCGGCGAGTTGGTCTTCGTCACCGTCGGCTACCGCATCGTCACCGACCGCGGCCTGGCCATCGAGGAGGAACACGACATCGTCTACCGCGACGCCCCACCCCCCGGCCAACAGGCGGCGCTCCAGCCGGCCGAGAAGGCAGATACGCGCGACGGAGATTGGTGGCGCACCGTCGCCCCCGATCCGGTCATGCTGTTCCGCTACTCGGCCCTCACCTTCAACGGCCACCGCATCCATTACGACCATCCCTATGTCACCGGCGTCGAGGGCTATCCCGGCCTCATCGTGCACGGGCCCCTCATCGCCACCATGCTCGCCGATCTTGCCCGCGACGAAAGCGGGCGGCCGCTCGGGCGCTTTGCCTTCCGCGCCAAAAGCCCACTGTTTGCCACCGCGCCCTTCACGGTGGGCGGCCGGCTGGAGGCCGACGGCACCACCTGCACCGTCGCCGCCATCGACGCCGAAGGCGCCCTCGCCATGACCGCCGAGGCGAAACTGGCCTGAGGCGGAACTGGCCTGAGGCGACGAAGCGGGCTTCCGGCCCCGGCCGGCGGCGCTTGCATGCCGACGGCGGAAAATTAATTTTATGGGAACCGCCTTTTCCATGGCATGAGGGGTTGTGTATGTTCGAACCGACGGGAAAACAAGTCACGCCGTCACGGATTCAAGTCATGCCGTCACGGATTAAAGAAACCGCCATCAAAATCGCCATCGCGTCGCTTATCATCGGATTATTGCTTGGGTTTTTCGATATCGACCCGCGCGAGCTTCTGGCCTATTTCGGTGAAACCGTTCAGCATATGTTTTCGGTCGTGGCGCCGGTTGTCGAATGGGCCGTCAAATACGTCCTGCTCGGCGCCATTGTCGTAGTGCCCATATGGCTGACATTTTTCGCCATCGGCTGGCTGCGCAACCGGGATCTGGCTGCTGGCGGCCACCGCCACGGCGGTGGCGGCGGCGGCGCTCTCGTCCGACGAGGAGGAGGAAGAAACGATCCTCTAGGCGGCTGGGTCAAGAGCCGCGAAAATCCAATGACGGCCTAGGATACGATGGCTGTGACGACAAAAGAGAATATCGCGGGGAACATCGAGGACATCGTCAAGGGCCGCTACGACGCATGCGCCGGGCGGGGCGGTGGAGAGGGGGCGGTTTGCTGCCCCGGTGAGCCCCCCGCCGGGCCGAGCTTTGCCGCCGAGCATGGCCTCTACAGCCAGCAAGAGCTTTCGCTGGTCCCCAAAACCGCCTTCACCCTTTCGCGAGGATGCGGCAACCCCACGGGGTTCGCCGATCTTCGAGCGGGCGAGACGGTGGTCGATTTGGGGTGCGGCGCGGGGATCGACGTTGTCCTCGCCGCCCACAAGGTCGGGGCTGGCGGAAAAGTGGTGGGCGTGGATTTCTCCGCTCACATGATCGACCGCGCCAGACAAACGGTGGCCGAGGCGGGCCTGACGGAGATGACCGGGTTCGTCGTCACCGGCTTGGGGCGGATGGAGCTTGCCGACGGCGTCGCCGACGTGGTGATCTCCAACTGCGTCATCAACCTATGCCCCGACAAGGAAGCCGTCTACCGCGAAGCCTTTCGCATCCTCAAACCCGGCGGGCGCCTGGCTGTTTCCGACATCGTCCATTCGGGGAAGATCGATACCGGGGTCGGCAGGCGCTTCCGATCGACCTGGGCGGGATGCGTGGGCGGGGCGATCGAAGAGGACCGCTATTTTCAAATCGTTCAAGACACCGGCTTCAGCGCTGTCGAGTTCGTGGCACGCCACCCGCTGGGGCCGACGGAACTGGAGGGAATGGCGTGTTGTCCGGGACCGGAATTCACCCCCGTTCCGGCCAAGGAAGATATCGCTTCGGCGGAAGGAAAGGTTATCAACATCAAGTTCCGGGCCAGCAAGCGTCGGGTGCGATAGCGAAAGCGAATCGCACCACGGCAGCCTTACCGCGAGGCGAGGGGTGCGCGGTGGTAATCCCTGCAGTACCAACAAAAAATTACCGGCCGGGAAATATGGAGACTAACAAGGAAGAGTGTTGCGATGAGCGATATACATACAGGCCAGTGTTTTTGCGGAGCCGTTTGACTGGTTAGGCGGCCACGTCACCGGAACTAACCGCAACTTCGACACTTCCGGTTCCCGACCCAGGGCGGCCAATGCGATCAATCGACGCCGTGGCCCCCGCTGTACTCATTGATCGGCGCCGGCCGCCAGTTGGCCAAACTCTCTTCCCGCGGCCGGTGGATTTCCACGCGCAGTGGATAACACTGGGCGCTGTCGCTGGAATGGCCGGCACCACAATCGCCTCCGGGACAGGTGGAAAGCGCCGCCAGCAGATCGATCTCGGCGAAGAATTCGATGAAATCGCCGGGCCGCACCGGACTCGCTTTCATGAAAAATTGATTGGTGTCGCGCGTCAGGCCCGTGCACATGAAGACGTTGACGACGTCATGGACATGCCCTTCCGCTTCGGCCAACGGCAAGCCTTTCGCCGCCGCTAGGGCGCGGGTGAGGTTAGAATGACAGCAATTGTGGTATTCCTCACCCGACAGCAGGTAATTGGTGTAGGGGTCGCAGCGGGTGCCCATCACATCATGGATGCCGCCGCCAAATTCGTCGACACCGTACCAATCCAAAGTGTCGTGCGTGATGGTGGCCAGAGGGCGCAGTCGCGGAAAGTTGCTCCACAACCGGCTACCGGTGCTGACATGGGCGGCGTGCAAGGCTCGGGTCTTGCCGCTATAGAACCGTTCCGAAAGGTCGTCGGCGTTCCAAAGGTCCAGATCGCCAACCTGAGGCCCTTCGATGCTGACGATGCGAAACACATGGCCGGCCGGGACATTGAAAACCCGCGCGTCGCGGGGCAGCACGATGAGCTCGTCGACAAGGGTCATGTCGCTCCGGACGGTCTCATAAAACCCCCGGTCGTAAACGGGCAGCCTATCCAAGGTGTAAACCGTCACCGGCTTCACTGCCCGCCGGACCGCCGCGTCCGCCGGCTCCGGGTTTTGCGCTGCAATTGTCATGGTTGCTCCTTATCGCTTATTCGCCGAGGCACCGCCGTTTACGGAACTGTCGATCAAAGATGGGGAAATGCAAGGTGCCATGAATTTCCGTTCCTGGCTATCCGCAGACGTTCCAAGGGCCGTCGCTTCCGGGCAGGCCCGGAACGGACTTTGCGGTTTATGCGGTCTAGCCTTCCTCCACCGTCTCGAAGGTCTCCGCGGGCACGGCGACCTCCGCCTGCTGGCTTGCCATCTTTTAATCTCCCTCTCTCACTGGCACTTCGTGCGGACCGTCTCCATGGCCGCACCCAGTCATGCTTGGGCCGGCGAGGCCCAGTATCAACCGACATCCCCCAGATGACTCATCAATCCGATTGCGATGACAGCCGAAAATGCTGGATCAGGGGACGGTGGGTGATCAATTCCAGCCTGGCAGGGGACGTCGCCCTCGAATAAGGGGCCCTACCCCTCCCCCGGCGAATACCCATAGTGGCGCTTCAGATAAGCCGCCGAGAACTTGCCGCCGACCAGGTCGGCGGCCGAGATTCCGGCGCACCCCTTATCCGCTGCCGTCGCCGACGTAACGCTGAATGCCGAGGTCGTGGGCCAGGGTCTTGCGCCAAGCCTCCAGGAGATGGGGTTGAATTTCGGCGATGCGGCTGCTGATGGCGTCGCGGTCCTTGATGAGACCCGGCATCACGACCTCCACCGCGTCCCGCAGTTCTCCCTCGTCGATGGTGACGAGCTTGCGGTCGCGCATGACGACGCGGCCGTCGATGACCACGGTCTCCACGCTTTGCCCGCTTTCCGTGAATACCAGCTGGCGGGCGACGCTGTTCAGAGGCACGAAATTCAAGTTGGCGAGGTCGAGGATGGACAAATCCGCCTTCATGCCGGGCTGGAGGTCGCCAATTTCACCCCCGAGCCCCAACGCCTTCGCCCCGCCCAGGGTGGCGATTTGCAAAGTATCCGTAGCCATGGGGGGACCTGGCTCGGCCTTGCTAACGGCGGCAAGACCGGTGAACAGCTTCATTGCCACGAACATGTTCTGCGCGTCGCCGCCGCTGCAATTGTCGCACCCGAGCCCGATGGGCACGCCGGCATCGAGATATTGACGGAAGGGCGCCACGCCGCTTCTCGTTTTCAGGTTCCCTCCCGGAATGAGATTGACGCTGGTGCCGGTTTCGGCGAGGAGATCGATCTCTTCCGGCAGCATCCAGATGCTGTGAGCGAGGCCAAGCCGCGGTCCCAACAAGCCGACGGACCGCAGGTACTTCACCGACGAGCCGTCGAACTCCGGGTAGAGTGTGCGGCTCGCCAAAGTCATCGCTTTCCCCTCATAGAGGTGGGTCAGCACCGGAAGGTCATGGGCCACCGACAGATCAGCCAGTCCACCAAGCAGCTCGGTCGAGCAAAGCTGAGGGTTTGTCGGCGCCAGTGCCCAGGTGACTCGATCGCAGAAATCATGCAACCGCCGATACTGTCCCGTGACAACTTCAAGCGGTTTGGCATCGCCGAAGGGCTCGACATATGCACCCAGGTACTCATGGTGTTCGGCGGGAACAGTTTCCCGCCAGTAGGGCACCCGGTCCAGCCCGGGAACGTCACCGATCTGCATCGAGAAGACGACCCGGATCCCGATCTCCTCATACGCCTCCATGACGGTATCCAGGTGCTCTTCGCTAAATGGATAGATCGTCAGCATGTCCTGGATGGTCGTCATGCCGCCGTGGATGCATTCGGCCGCGCCCAGGAGCGTGCGGGCGCGCACCTCTTCCTTGCTGCGTTTAGGGTAGGAGGGCAGCAGGGCGTTGAGCATCCATATTTCGAGGGGAAGGGTCTCGAAGCTTCCCTTCAGGAGCGTGTCGTGGGAATGGTAATGAGCGTTCACAAATCCGGGGATAACCAGCTTTTCGCGCGCCTCGATGATGTTCTCTCCGGCGGCCCTTCCAGCCTCGGTCAGGGCGAGATCGGGCCCGATCCTGGAGATGCGCGAACCTTCGATCAGTATGTCGGCGACGTCGGGCCGGTGCGGGTCTCCGTCGTGCCGAAAGACAAGCCCCCCTGTGATCAGGAGGGTGTCGTTTTTTTCGTCCATGAGCCGGTTGCCTTGAAATTTGAGGAGTTCGGCATTCACCGTCTACACTAAAGCGATCCCCCTTGCCGCCGCAATCTTTCCATATGAGTACGCCCCCTACCCCTCCCCCGCCATATACCCGTAGCACCGCTTCAGATAAGCTGCCGAGAACTTGCCGCTGGCTAGGTCGTCGGCCAGGGCTTGGGCGGCACGTTTGCCGGGCGCACCGTAGCCGCCGGCGCCCGGGGTCTCGATGACGATGCTTTCGCCCTCGTTGACGCTGACGCCCATGGGCTTGGTGGCCAGCGCCGTCTCACCGCCGCCGGTGTCGACGTGGCGGAAGCGCCCCGAGGCACCGGCGGCCCCCCCGAACAGGCCCCACGGTTGGTGGGTGAAGCGCTCGCCGGCGCCGTTGAACTGGCAAGCCGCGCCGACCGGGCGGATGACGCGGCTGAGGCCCATGCCGCCGCGGTACGTGCCGGCTCCCCCTGAGTCTTTGATCAGGCCGTAGCTTTCCACCATCAGCGGGTATTCCATCTCGATGGCCTCGACGGGCAGGTTGGAGGTATTGGTGATGTGCACCTGCACGCCGTCCCTTCCGTCCTTGGCAGCGCGCCCGCCGAAGCCGCCGCCCAGGGTCTCGAGATAGAGATAGCCGGCCCCCGAGCGCGGGTCGGTCCCGGAAAATACGGCCGTCGTGTTGGCCCCGTTGGCGGCGGCCACGGCTTGTTCGGGCAGGGCCTCGGCAAGCGCCCCGATGATCACATCGACGATGCGCTGGCAGGTGTTGGCGCGGGCAGCTACCGGGGCGGGAAAGGCGGCATCGAGGAGCGAGCCCTTGTCGATGACCAGTTCGGGGATATCGAGCACCCCTTGGTTGTTGGGCACCTCGGGATCGAGCAGCGCCTTCAGGGCGTAGCACACCGCCGAGTGGGTGGCGTTGGCAGTGACGTTGATGTTGCCGTCGACCTGGGTTGCCGTTCCGGTGAAGTCGAAGCGGATGGCCTCGCCGTCGATGTCGATACGCACGCGGATGGGGATGTCCCGGGTGCCCAAGCCGTCGTCGTCCATGACGTCACCGAAGGCGTAGGTGCCGTCGGGAATCTCGGCAATGGCGTGGCGCATGCGCTTCTCCGTCAGGGCGATGATCTCGGCAAAGGCGGCTTGCAGGGTATCGAAGCCATAGACACCGGCAGTCTCCAACAAGCGCCGCGCACCGAGCTTGCAGGCGGCTACTTGCGCGTAGTAGTCGCCGCGCCGTTCCTCTGGGATTCGCACGTTGAGCAAGATAAGATCGAAGATGTCCTGGCACAGCTCACGGCCCCGGAACAGCCGCACCACCGGAATGCGCAGGCCTTCCTGGTAGATCTCCGACATGCCGCCAGCCATGCTGCCGGGCGCCATGCCGCCGACGTCGGCGTGGTGCGCAATGTTGCACATGAAGGCGAGCAGGGTGCCGTCGTCGAAGACCGGCATCGCCATGTTGATGTCGGGCAGATGGGTGCCGCCGGCCACGTGCGGGTCGTTGGCGATGAAGATGTCGCCGTCGTGGATGTCGCCGCCGAACTTGTCGAGAAGCTTGGACATGAGCCCGGTCATCGAGGCGACGTGAACGGGCAGCGAGCTTTCGGCCTGCACGACGAGCCTGCCGGCGGTGTCCATGATCGCCGTGGAGTGGTCGCGGCGCTCCTTGATGTTGGTGGAATAGGCGCTCCTCATGAGGGCGATAAAGGTCTCGTCGCCCACCGACTTGAGCGCGTTGTAGAGGATCTCCAGGGTGATGGCGTCGGGGGCTGAGGATTTCACGGCGTCACCTCTATGACCATGTTCAGACCCTCGTCGATCCTGAGCCTGTCCGTGGGGTGGAGCACGGTGGTGGCGTCGAATTGCTCGATGATGGCGGGCCCGGCGAGGACGTGCCCCGGCGCCAGCGCGGCGCGGTCGTAGACCGGCGTCTCCCCGGGCCCGTTGCCGTCGAAATGGACGGGGCGGTGCGGCGAGACGGCGGGCGGCGCTGCTTGGTGCGCCATGCCGCCAGCGTCGGCGTCCGCGCCACGCAGCAGGGCCGCCAATGCGGTGACGCGGACGCTGATGACCTCGACCGGGTCGGCCGAGTTGTGAAAGCCGTAGTGTTGTTCGTGGACCCGGAAGAAAAGGTCGTGCAGCTCTAGCACCCCGGGCAGACGCGGCGCGGCGGCGCCCGATCGCTGGTTGATGGGGCGCTCGATGGGAACGGAAAGCTCGAAGTTCTGGCCGACGAAGCGCATGTCGAGGCTAACCTGTAGGGTGCGCTCGGCGGGTGCCACGCCTTCCGCCTCGAACCACGCCCGGGCCTTGTTCAGCAATCCGTCGAGGTGGGCCCGGATGCCGTCCACGCCGTCGGCGCCGTCGCTCGCCAGGAGGATGCGGTCAGTGCTGACGAAGTCCTCCTTGAGCTCGGAGACGATGAGCCCCTGGGCGCACAGGATGCCGGGCGCCGGGGGAACCAGGATCTCGGCAATGCCGAGCGCCCGCGCCACGTCCCCGGCGTGCAGGGCGCCGGCGCCGCCGAAGGCCATCAGGCTGTAGTCGCGGGGGTCCAGTCCGCGCTCCACCGACACGGCGCGGATGGCCCGCACCATGGTCGCCACGACGATGCCGACGACGCCGAGCGCCGTCTCCTCGACAGCGAGGCCGAGGCGTTCGGCGGCGGGGGCCAGGGCGGCGCGCGCGGCGGCCTCGTCGAGCCGCATGCGGCCGCCGATGAGGCCGTCCGGAGACAGCCGCCCGAGCACGAAGTTGGCGTCGGTCACCGTCGCCTGCGCGCCGCCCCGGCCATAACACGCCGGGCCGGGGTCGGCGCCGGCGCTCTCGGGGCCCACTTTCAGGAGGCCGTCGCGGTCGAACCAGGCGATGGAGCCGCCGCCGGCACCCACCGTGTTGATGTCGACTATGGGCAGGCGCACCGGAAACCCAGCTATGTCCCTCTCGTAGCCGATGCCGGCCTCGAAATCGTGGATCAGGCAGACGTCGGCGCTGGTGCCGCCCATGTCCAGCGAAATGACGTTGGGGCGCCCCGCCAGGCGGGCGCAATGGATGGCGCCGACCGCTCCCGCCGCCGGCCCCGACATGGCCGTGCGTACCGGAAAGCGGCGCGCCCGATCGATCGACATCAGGCCGCCGCTGGATTGGTAGATGCCGACGCCGGCGGCGGGCAAGGCTGCGCCGACGTGGCGCTGCAAATCACCCAGGTAGCGCTCCATGACCGGCTGGAAATAGGCGTTGAGCACGGTAGTCGAGAAGCGCTCGTATTCGCGGAACTCGGGTTGCACCTCGGACGACAGGGAAACCTTCACATGGGGGACCGCTTGGACGAGGGCCTCGCCGATGCGCCGCTCGTGGTCCGCATTGAGAAAAGAGAACAACAGGCAGACGGCGCACGCCTCCGCTCCCGTTTCCTCCAGCGCCGCCACCGCCCTGGCCAGGGAACCGGCGTCGAGCTCGCGTACCACCTTGCCCCCCGCCGTGATTCTCTCCGTTACTTCAAGGCGCAGCGCGCGGGGGACCAGGGGCGACGGGTGGTCGCGCTGCAGATCGAACATGTGCGGGCGGGTCTGGCGCCCAACCTCGAGGAGGTCGCGGAACCCTTCGGTAGTGATCAGCGCGACCTTTCCGCCGCGCCGTTGGATGAGGGTGTTGGTGGCCACCGTGGTGCCGTGGGACAAACGCTCCACGGCTCCGGCCTCGATGCCGTTAGCGGCGCACAACTCGGCTAGGCCCTCGATGATGGCGCGCGCCGGATTGTCCGGTGTCGACGGGCACTTGAACAGGTGGACCGTGCCCGCCGCCACCTCGAAGGCGTAGAAATCCGTGAAGGTGCCGCCGACGTCGACGCCGATCATCCAGGACATGACCGCGTGCCTCGCGTCTCATTTTTATACAACACGTATTTAATTGTCCATAATGATCGGTCCGACGGCCCGCGTCAAGTAGCGGCAAGGGCGAAAAATGGCTGGGAGCAACGCTTTTCGGCTTGACCCTGCAAGGACTGGAACACTTAATATACAAAGTGTATATAGATTGACTGAACCCCTGAGCCCGTGCACAGAGAGTGGGTCGCGCCGTGTCCGAATCAAAGAACGCCTTTGTCGCCGAGGAGAAATACGTCGGCCGGCCGGTGTTGCGCGTCGAGGACGGGCCGCTGCTTAGGGGCCGCGGCCAGTTCATCGACGACTTGCCCGAGAAGCCGACCACCCTGCACGCCGCCATCCTGCGCTCGCCCCACCCCCATGCCGAGATCATGGCCATCGACGCCAGTGAAGCGCTGGCCTTGCCCGGTGTTCACGCGGTCATCACGGGCGCCGACGTAAAGCCCCTGACGACGCCGCTCATCGTCGGCTTCAAGAACGAGATGGACTACCGCGGCATCGCGCTCGACCGCGTCCGCTACGTGGGCGAGCCCGTGGCCATCGCCTGCGCCGCCGACCGCTACAAGGCGGAAGACGCCCTCGACCTCATCAAGGTTACCTACAAGCCGCTGCCCGCCGTGGTCGATCCCGTGGAGGCGGCCGGCGGCGAAGCCCCCGTCCTTCATCCGGCCCAGGGCTCGAACGTGGTGTCGCGGCGCGTCTTTACCCACGGCGCGCCGGATGCCGCCTTCGCCGGGGCGCCGCACACCGCCCGGATGACCGTTCGCTACCCGCGCAACGCGCTGACCCCGATGGAGACCTACGCCATCGTCGCCGAGTACCTGGAAGACAGCGCCATGTACGACGTCATCTCCAACTTCCAGGGGCCGTTTTCAGTCCACACGGTGATGGCGCTCGGCCTCAAGACCGCGACCGGCAAGCTGCGGCACCGTTCGCCGGTCAACTCGGGCGGCAGTTTCGGATCGAAGCTAACGATATTCCCATACGTAGTGCTGATATGCGTGGCGGCGCGCCTGACGGGGCGGCCCGTCAAGTGGATCGAGGACCGCCTGGAGAACCTGTCGGCGGCCAATTCGGCGCCCAACCGGGTCACCACTGTGGAGGCCGCCTTCAATGACGACGGCATCGTCAGCGCGCTCCGCTTCGAGAATTGGGACGACCACGGGGCCTACCTGCGCGCCCCCATGCCGGCCCCCATCTACCGCATGCACGGGCTTTCGACCAACGGCTACACCATCCCCAACGTCGAGGTGACCAACCACATCATGGTCACCAACAAGTGCCCGACGGGGGCGGTGCGGGGCTTCGGCGGACCGCAGCTCTACTTCGCCGTCGAGCGCATGATGCAGAAGATCGCCCTCACGCTCGACCTCGATCCGCTCGATGTCATCCGCCGCAACCTAATCCCGGCGGGCTCGTTTCCGCACCGCACGGCGGCCGGCGCCTTGCTCGATTCCGGCGACTACCAGAAGACCATCGATGAGACCGTGGCCGGAGGCGGCCTCGACGAGCTCAAGCGCCGCCGCGACGCAGCACGTGCCGAGGGGCGCCTCTACGGCATCGGCTACGCCACCGCCGTCGAGCCCAGCCAATCCAACATGGGTTACATCTCGACCCTGAAGACCGGCAAGGAGCGCGAGGAGGCGGGCCCCAAGGACGGCGCCGTCGCCTCCGCCCAGGTCATGGTCGATGCGCTGGGCTCGGTGACCGTGGTCGGCGACTCCGTGCCCCAGGGGCAGGGACACCAGACGACCCTCGCCCAGATCGTCGCCGATGAACTGGGACTGAGGCCGCAAGACATCACCGTCAACCTGGAAACCGACACCCACAAGGACGGCTGGTCGATCGCCGCCGGCAACTATTCCTGCCGCTTCGCCCCGGCCTCGGTGAGCGCCGTGCATGAGGCGGCGGTGCGGGTGCGCACCAAGCTGGCGCGCATCGCCAGCCAAAACCTCAACGTGGCACCCGAGGAAGTAGAGTTCAAGGACGGCATGATCCACGCCCGCGACAACCCCCAGAACGCCCTTCCCTTCTACCGGGTCGGCGGGCTCGCCCACTGGTCGCCACGAAGCTTGCCCGACGGCATAGCCGCCGGAGTGCGCGAGGCGGTTTCGTGGAACGCCCCGGAGCTCACACCGACCAACGCCAACGACGAAATCAACACCTCGCTGGCCTACGGCTTCGCCTTCGATTTCTGCGGCGTCGACATCGACCGCGACACCGGCACTGTGCGCATCGACCACTACGCGACGGCCCACGACTGCGGCACCATCCTCAATCCGGGCCTCGCCGAAGGCCAGATCCGCGGCTCCTTCGCCGCCGCCATCGGCGCCACCCTGTTCGAGGAGTTCGTCTACGGCGAGGACGGGAGTTTCCTGACCGGCACCTATGCCGACTATCTGGTGCCGACGGCCCCGGAAATGCCCGAGATGTGCCTGATCGAGCCGACGGTCCATCCGTCGCCGTTCACGCGGCTCGGCGCCAAGGGGATCGCCGAGGGCAACCAGTACACAACGCCCGTCTGCGTCGCCAACGCGGTGGCCGACGCCCTTGGGCGCGAGGACATCACGGTCCCCCTGACGCCTTCCAAGGTAGCCGGGTGGATCCACCCCGAGGAAGCGCCGCCACCATCCGATATGCCAACCGTGGAAGCGCCACCGCCTAAGAAGGGCCGGGCGCTGAGCGGCGGCGGCGAGACCTTCGTACCGGTGTCGCCGGCCGAGGTGTGGCGCTTACTCCTCGATCCCCGCACCCTGGCCCAGGTTATCCCCGGCTGCCATGAGCTGGAACAGACGGGAGAGAACGCCTACTGGGCCGTCGTCGACGCCGGCGTCGGTCCGGTGCGCGGCCGCTTCGAGGCCAACATCCGCCTCTCCGATCTGGTGGAAGGGGAATCGCTCGGCCTTTCCGGGGAGATGCTGGGGCCCCTCGGATCCTCGAGCGGTAGTGGAACGGTCAAGCTCGCCGCCAAGGACGGCGGCACCGCCGTCGGCTACCGCTACGACGTGCACGTAGCGGGTAAGGTGGCCGCCGTCGGCGGGCGCATGCTGGACGGCGCAGCGCGCATTCTCGTCGGCCAGTTCTTCGAGGCGCTTATCTGCCAAGCCGGTGGCGGACAAGGCGCCCCGACGGAGGGCTGGTGGCGGCGCCTTCTCAGAGCCATAGGCTTGGCCCCATGAAGCCCGCCGAATTCGACTACCTCAGGGCGCAGAGCCCGGACGAGGCGCTCGACGCCCTCGGCCACCACGGCCAGGACGCCCGGGTATTGGCCGGCGGGCAGTCACTGATGCCGATGCTCAACATGCGCCTCGCCCGCCAGCGGGTCCTCGTCGACATCGGCCGCATCGAGGCGTGGCGCTACGTGCGCGCCGATACAGCCATGATCGAGATCGGCGCTGGTGCTACCCAGGCCGAGCTGCTAGCGTGGCCGGACCTCGCCGCCAAGGCGCCGCTCCTGGCCAAGGCGCTGCCCCATGTCGGTCACCTGCAGACGCGCAACCAGGGAACCGTCTGCGGGTCGCTGTGCCACGCCGATCCAAGCTCCGAGCTGCCGCTGTGCCTCGCCGTGCTCGGCGGCGAGGTGGTCCTGAAGAGCGCCAAGGGGTCACGCACGCTGGCCGCCAAGGAATTCCAGACCGGCATGCTGTCGACGGCCAGGAAGCCCGACGAGATCGCCGTCGCGGCGCGCTTTCCGGTGGCCGAGGCGGGCACCGGATACGCCTTCGAGGAAGTCACCCGGCGCCACGGAGATTTTGCCATCGTCGCCGTCGCCGCCGTCGTCAGCGGGCCGTCCCTCCGCGTCGCCGTCGGCGGCGTCGCCGACCGAGCCATTGTCGGCGAGTGGCAGGAGCTTGCCAAAGCCGACATGGCCAACGCCCTCAACGGCCTGGCCTGGGAGATGGGCGGCTTCGACGACATCCACGCCACTGCGCGCTACCGCAGGGAACTGGTGCGCCGCATCGGCGCCCGCGTCATCGAGGAGGCCACGGCGTGCCAATCCTGAGCCGCGGCACCCTTCATCCGATCAGCCTCATCGTCGACGGCGTCGAGATGACCGGCCACGCCGAGCCCCGCATGCTGCTCGTCGATTTCCTGCGCCGGGTGCTGGGCACCACCGGAACCCATGTCGGCTGCGAGCACGGCATCTGCGGGGCGTGCACCATACGCCTCGACGGAAAACCGGTGCGGGCGTGCTTGTTGCTGGCCGTGCAGACGGATGGGCGGCGCATCGACACGGTCGAGGGGCTAGCCTCGGCGGACGGCGCCCTGTCGGTCCTCCAGGATGCCTTTCACCGGCACTTCGCGTTGCAGTGCGGCTTTTGCACGCCGGGCATGCTCATGACGCTGCAGGGTTTTCTCGACGACAATCCAGACCCCACCAAGGACCAGGTGCGCGCCGCACTGAGCGGCAACATCTGCCGGTGTACGGGGTACTCGGAAATCGTCGACGCGACACTTGACGCGGCGGCGCGCCTGCGCAACCAGGATCAAGCCGCGACCACCCCAACCTGAGGTAAATCACCTATGCGCGCCATCCTCGTTAAGAAGTTCGGACCCGTCGCCTCCCACGACATCGAGGAAGTTCCCGATCCCGTACCGGGACCGGGCGAGGTCCTCGTCGACATACACACCATCGGGCTCAATTTGCCTGACTCGCTGATGGTCCAGGGCAAATATCAGAAGAGGCCCGAGCCGCCCTTCGTGCCGGGTCGCGACGCGGCGGGCGTGGTCGCCGCCGTCGGCGCCGGCGTGACCCGCTGCCGGCCGGGCGACCGCGTCCTCGCCCAAGCCTTCACCGGCGCCTTCGCCGAACGCCTGGTGGCGCCCGAGCAGCGCTGTTTCGTGCTCGCCGACGCCATGGACTTCGCCGATGCCGCCGCCCTGATAACGACCTTCAACACGGCCTACATGGCGTGCGTGGTGCGCGGCAACGTGCAACCCGGCGAGACGGTGCTGGTCACCGGGGCGGCGGGCGGCGTCGGGCTGGTCGCCGTGCAGTTGTTGAAAGCCAAGGGCGCCCGCGTGCTGGCCGCCGTCTCCAGCCCGGAGAAGGCCGAGTTGGCCTTGGCCAACGGCGCCGACGGCATCGTCGAGACCTTGGCCGACGACTTGAAGGCCTCCTTCCGCGCCCAGGTGGCGCGCCTCACGGACGCCGCCGAGGGGCGCGGCGTCGACCTCGCCATCGACGTCGTCGGCGGCGACGTGTTCGAGGCGTGCCTGCGCGTCCTCAAGTTCGCCGGCCGCCTGGTGGTGGTCGGGTTCAGCTCGAGCGACATCCCGGCCGCCAAGACCAACTATCTGCTCTACAACAACCTGGCGGTCATCGGGGCGCCGCTCGACATCAATTTTGAGAAGGCCCCGGCCAACATCGAGGCCAGCGTCGCCAAGATGCAGGCGCTGTACGGGCAAGGCAAACTGAACGCCAACATCATGCGCCTATTCCCCCTCGAAGAGTTCAAGGAAGCCTTCCGCGTCATCGAATCGCGCACCGTGCGCGGAAAGATCGTGCTCACCACGGGACGGAACGGCGCAGCCTAAATTAAGAAATCGTATCATGCGTGGGCCGGCGCTGCACCGAGCGGCAATTGGACGTCGAACGAATGAATGACAGAGCCATTGTCTCTCTGGTCATCGGCGAAGAGACGCAAAACGTGTTCGACAGCCATTTCAAGAGTTCGTGGAAACTGTACGCGGCGAAACACGCTTACGACATCGTTCTCATCGATAAACCCATCGACACGACCTCCCCTGCCTGGGAACGGACCCCTCATTAGCAAAAATGCCTGATCCTAGAATCATGAAAAAGTGCGCCCCTACGAGCGTGTCGTGTAGATCGACGCCGACATCGCCATCAACCATTTCTCGGCCCCCTCGATCATCTATACCGCCGAGCCGGGCCGCATCGGTGTCGTGGGGCACCTGCGCGGAAGCGCCGCCGTCGAAACCTACCGGGAGGCGGAACTGCCGGACGACGTGGATGTGTTTGCAACACCGGCGTCATCGTGCTCGAGCCCGAGAAAGACCGCGACCTGATGCGCCACGTCTACGACACCTGTGCCGAGGGCCCGAAGTCGGAGAAGGAGAACGTCCCGCTCTCCTATCACCTCTTCTAGAGTGGCCGAGCCGTCGAGTTGGACCCACGCTTCAACGTCGACTGGTCCAACGAAATCCACACGAAGTTCAAATTTCTGTACAACACGACGCACCCGCTGCGCGACCTGATAGCCGCCTATTGCGTCCACACGGCGTGGTACGATTCTTGCTTCCTGCACTTCATCAACCAGACCCAGGACGGCATCGGGGAGGACGGCGAGATAATCTATTTCCAACAACACGCACAAAAGCATGTAGCTGTTGACGACCGAAATCCAGGCCCCCCGCTGGTTGGTCGTCAATATCCAGCAATGACGGGACAGACGGGCAGGCCCGGGACGGCGGGCACCGCGAAGGCATTTAAATCCTGATGCCCGTCCACCGCCCGCGCAGCCAGACGGCCAGGAGAGCCAAGGCGTTGACGGCCCGGTAGCCCTCGAAGCAAAGCCACACGGCAAACAGGCCCAATCCCCAGTGAGCGCCGACCAGCCACGCCGCCGGCAGCCCGATGAGCCACTGGGAAGCCACCGAGACGACCATCACCTGATGGGCCGCGCCGGCGCCGAGCAGCGCGTTCATCAGCACCAAGCCGACGGCTTCCACGATCATCATGGCGCCCATCAGGCGCAGCGGCGCGACGCCGAGACGAAGGGTGTCGGGCTCGTGGATGAAACCGGCGAGCAAGACCTCGGGCATGAAGATGCCGGGAAGGCCGAGCATGCCGAGGATGACGCACGCCAGCTTCACCACGTCGAAGCCCCAGCGCCGCGCCTCGTCCGCCTCGCCCCGGCCGAGCGCCAGGCTGACCAAGGTCATGGCAGCGAGACCCAGGCCCATGCCGGGGAGCAGGACCACCAGGAGCAGGTTGACGATGACGTTAGAGACGGCGGTCTCGGCCGTCCCCACTTGGCCGATGATCCAGAAGAACACGGTCATCCCCGAAGCGAACAAGAACTGCTGGACGGCAGACGGTATGGAAAGCCTAAGCAGGGAGTTCATCGTCAAGCGGCGCGGCACGCGCTCCAAGAAGCCGTGGCGCCGGGCGCGCCGCAGGGCCAGGGCTAGGTAGATGGCGGTGCCGATATAGGTGGCCAGCGCCGTACCTATCCCCGCCCCGGTGGTGCCCAGGGCCGGAAACCCGAGCTTGCCGAAGATCAACACGTAGTTGAGCACCACGTTGCAGAGATGCATGACGACCAGGGTAATCAGATAGAGCCGCGTCAGGCTGACGCCGGTCCAGTAGCCGCGGAACGCGAAGTTCATGCCGACGCCGACGATGGCCAGGACGCGGGCCTGGAAGTAGGGCACCCCGTCGGCGATCACCCCGGGGTCGCCGTTGAGATAGGGAAAAAGATCAGGCGCTAAGGCGAAAAGCACCAAGGCGAGCGGCGCGCCGATGATCAGCGCCAGAAGGAGCCCGCCATTGAGGGGGACCGCGCACTCGTCCTCGCGGCCCTCGCCGAGGCGCCGCGCCGTCATCGCCTGGACGCCCGAGGCCAGCCCCATGATCGTGGCCGCCGCCATGAAGCTGGCGAATCCTGCCACGCCCACCGCCGCTAGCGCCTCGGGGCCAAGGGTGCCGACCATCGCCGTGTCCACCAGGCTGAGGATGTTCTGCGAAACCATGCCCCCGACGATGGGCAGGGCGAGGTTCAGAATGGTGCGAAGACGTTGGGCGTCCAAGGGCGGTCATCCTAAGCCGATTGCGGGGCACTCCCCGGGGGCCCGGCACCGGTTGCCGGGGCGGCGCCGTGCGCCGAGTGAACGACAGCGTCCCTTGCTCATGGCGGACCTTGGGCTGGATCGTCCGCCCGAGTACCGGGTATCGGTTCACCGTCGATGCTGTATTGTTCTCAGCGGCGCGAAGGCACACGGCTTGACGCCGCGCGGCGTCGCCCTAAACTAAAGAAACCACGGGGGCAGAATCAATGGTGCGCATGGTCAAGGCGATCCGCATCCACCAAATCGGCGGCCCTGAGGTGCTGCGCTGGGAAGACGTGGCAATCGGTGAGCCGGGCCCGGGCGAAGTGCTCCTGCGCCACACCGCCGTCGGCCTCAACTTCATCGACATCAACCATCGCAACGGGGCCTATCGGCTGGACAGCCTGCCCGCCGTAATCGGCATGGAGGGCGCCGGCGTCATCGAGCGGGTGGGAGAGGCAATCGACGGTTTTGCCGAGGGCGACCGCGTTACCTACTGCATGGCGCTCGGCGCCTATCGCACCGAGCGCATCATTGCCGCCGACCGACTGATAAAGCTGGACCAGCGCACCACCGACGACACTGCCGCCGCGGTGACCCTGCGCGGGCTGACAGCGCACTATCTGGTCAGGGAGCTGTACCCCATACGGCCCGGCGACGTGGTCTTGGTGCAGGCGGCGGCCGGCGGCGTCGGCCTGATCCTGTGCCAATGGGCGAAACACCTGGGGGCGGTGGTACTGGGCACCGTGGGCACCGAGGAAAAGGCCGCCCTGGCCAAGTCGCACGGCTGCGACCACCCCATCCTCTACCGCCATACCGACTTCGCCGAGGCGGTCATGAACTTGACCGGTGGCACCGGCGTCACCGTGGTCTACGACGCGGTGGGCAAGGACACCTTCGAGAAGGGCCTGGGCGTCATCGCCGAACGCGGCTGGATGGTCGTCTACGGCCAGGCGTCCGGACCCGTACCGCCGTTGGATACGCTGCGCCTGGCGGCCAAGGGCATCAACGTGACGCGCGGCACGCTCAACCTTTTCGTGCACGAGCCGGCGTACCGGGCAACGAGCGCCGCCGAACTCTTCGGCCTCATCGCCGACGGCGTGCTCAAGGTCGAGATCAACCAGCGCTACCCCCTGGCCGAGACGGCGCGCGCCCACGCCGACCTGGAAGGGCGCAAGACGACGGGCTCGACGGTCCTCGATCCCTAGGGTCTTGTCGGTCTGGATCGTTACGATCCGCAAGCCAATCTACGACTCGGCATTTAGCCGGCAATACTCACATAGTTTTTTCGGTGATCTGTCGCCTTGGGTATTCGGAAAAGGAACTTCTTGACCTCACCCGGCTCGACATCACCCATCCGGAGGACACAGAGAAAGGTCACCAATTTTATGAGCGGTTGTTCGCGAGAGAGATCGACGATTATCACTATGAGAAGCGATTCTTGCACAAGGACGGGCACGTAGTTTAGGCGGATGTCAGGGCGTCTCTGCTCCGCGACTTTGATAGCGCGCCTTTGTACGCCATGGGCCATATCCAGGATATCACAGCGCGCAAGCGGGCCGAGGAGGCACTCGTCCACACGCAAAACCAGTTGCGGGACTTCGCCGCGTCCACGTCTGACAAATCTTGGGAAATGGACAAACAATTGCGTTTTGCGAGCTTCGGCCTGGATGAGTTCCGGCAGTCCATCGTGCCCCGCGAACAGGCCCTCGGTAAAACCCGCTGGGAGTTGGCCGGGACCGCCCCCCACAAGGACAAGCGCTGGCGCCGTCATCGAAGGGAACTGGAACGCCATCTGCCCTTCCGGAACTTCGAACACCTCATCGAGACGGCCGACGGCACTCCCCGATACTGGAGGACCAGCGGCGTTCCGATTTTTTACGAAGACGGTGTTTTTGCAGGGTATCGGGGCGGCGCCAGCGACACCACCGAGCGCAAGCTCGCCGAGTAAGCGCTGTGCGACAGCGAGAAGCGTTTCAGAAAGGGGTTCGAGGATGCCGCCTTCGGCCTCGCCATCACGAACCATGACGGGTGCTTCCAGATAGTCAACCAAGCCTATTGCCAGATATTAGGCTACACCGAAGAGGAGTTCCTGGCCCTCGATCGTGTCGAAATCACCCGCCCCGACGACCGGGAAGAGAGTGCCGAGGCCTATAAAGCGCCGTTCGCGGGGGAGACCGACAGCATCCGCCTGGAAAAGCGAAACCTGCACAAGGATGGTGCGGTTACGAAAGCATCAGCAGCAAGCCGATCTTCGATGCCGAGGGAAACTTCGAAGGCTATCGTGGTACCGCGACCGACATTACAAATTAGGTGCGCGCCGAGGAGGAGCTACACCTCGCCAAGGAACAGGCCGACGCCGCCAACCTGGCCAAGTCCCAATTCCTGTCCTCCATGAGCCATGAACTGCGCACGCCCCTGAACGTCATCCTCGGCTTCAGCCATGTGAGGAGGCGAGCAAGGACATTGTGCGCATCGGCGTCTCCGATAACGGCACGGGCGCCCCGAAGGACAAGCAGAAGGAACTGTTCAAGCCATTCGCGCGCCTCGACGCCGAGGTCACCGCCATCGAGGGCACCGACATCGAACTGACGTTGACCAAGCAGATCGTCGAGCTCATGGACGGGCGTATCGGCTTCGAGAGCACGGAGGGGAAAGGCAGTACGTTCTGGGTCGACCTAGCCCGCGCCAAGGGAAAGCCCTCCGGAAAGGCTGGAACGAAAGTTTCGAAAGCGCCGCGGGAGGAATGGCACCTCGAAGCCAACAAGGAGGGCCGCTCCATGCTCTACGTGGAGGACAACCCGGCCAACCTGCGTCTCATGGAAGAGATCGTCGAGCACATACCCGATCTGCGCATGGTCTCATCCCACAACGCCAAGTTCGGCATCGAGCTGGCGCGCAAGTGCCGGCCCGACGTCATCCTCATGGACATCAACCTGCCCGGCATGAACGGCATCCAGGCTTTGAAGGAACTGAAGCGCATTAAGGAGACGCGCGACATTCCCGTCATCGCGCTGTCGGTCAACGCCATGGTGAGCGACATCAAGAAGGGTTTGAAGACGGACTTCCATGGTTACCTGACAAAGCCGGTCAAGGGGGCCGAGGTTCTTTCCGGAATCGAGGCGGCCCTCGACGAAGGAACCTCTGGCAAGGCACCGGGGAAACGTAAAAGCACCTCGCGGCGCTCCGCAGCAGCGAAATAACCGGCTTGGTAAGCGGTTTGGCAGACCCTCGTTTCACGAGCACACGCCGCACTCCGGCGTCCTTTCGCCAGGCGAGGCGGGCGATATGGGAGGAAGGGCGGACGGTTGATTATTTGGGGGGTGTCACGGCAAGCAGCTCGATTTCGAATTTCAGGGTCGCGTTGGGCGGAATGACGCCGCCCGCCCCCCTTTTCCCGTAAGCGAGCCCCGGGGGGATGACGAGCTGGCGCTTGCCGCCCACCTTCATGCCCTCGACGCCCATGTCCCAACCGGCAATGACCTGGCCCATGCCGAGGGTGAACGTGAAAGCCTTACCGCGATCAACACTGGAATCGAACTTCGTTCCGTCCATGAGCCAGCCCGTATAATGAACGAAGACCTTGGAACGGCGAACGGCCTCGGCCCCGCCGCCCTCCCGCACCGCCTTGACATGCACCTGGGCGTTCGAATGTCCCGACTGGGCGCCCGCCATGGGCAGCAAGGACCCTAAAAGACCCGCCACGATCAGTTTTTTCATCGTCTCCGCCCTTGCCCAGGTTCCGTCCTGAACAATCCTAATTGCTGCTGGCGATGGTGACGTCGATGAGTCAGCCCGAGGATCACCGCTTGATCTCCTCGATATCGACCTTGTCGTCCGCGTCGGTGCCCGGAAACGGGCCCTGCTTGACTTCGATGAGGCGGGTTTTCGGTTCCAGAAACTCGACGTCGTGGCCCTCCACCAAGAGGACGAGGTCGTTGGCCGACAGGACCACGTCGCCCAGCGCGTGGCCCTCCTTGGTGAAGATGCCGATGCGGACGCGCCCGCGCTGGCAGATCATGATCTGGTGGCGGGTCAGCAGGTCGGGCAGTGGCTCGGTGGGCACGTGATAGTGGGCAAGCGTGGTACCGCCCGGTTCCCTTTCCAGCATGATGACCTGGAGCGGCCACGAGTCGTCGGTGATGTGCGCCTTGGTGGTACGCTCCAGTGTCGGATCGCTGACGTCGTAGGCTTCGCGGATGTGTTGGATTTCCTCTTCCGAGTCCGTGAACGGGGGGAACTTGTCAAATTCCCCGAAGTCGTTCCTGATGTAGATGGCGACGACCCGGCCGTCTTCCGGGGCGCGGAAGTATTTCACGGTCTTGATATCGAGGTCTTTTGCGTGCTCCAAAATGGTCCCTCCCTCGGGGCAATCGTAGTCATTGTTCGTTCCGCCAACCCGCCGGGCACGGCAAGTGGGGCGGGCGGAGTTCACCCCCCGCTGTGGCGCTCTCCGCATTCATCTCCATGAGGGGTCAAGGTCTGGTATCAGGATACCGGGCTGTCATGACGCCAGACCTTACCGCCAGGCGACTTTCGCGGGCAAGCAAACTCCCACGCGGCCGACGCCGGACAGGAAACGGCGCTCCGGCGCGCACCGCTGGCGAAGGGACGCCCCGGCCACCGAACGCGCCCCGCGGTTTCTCAGAACTCCCTCTCTTCGCGAAGCTGGCGTTTCAGCAGTTTGCCGCTGGCGGTGCGTGGCAGCGGCTCGACGGTGAATTCCACGGACTTGGGAATCTTGTAGCGGGCCAAAGTCTCGCCGCAGAAGCCGGTGATCTCTTCGGCGGTGGCG
>PVBE010947118.1_pt1 | contig 48479 bp, 35 predicted proteins | sample 1631181 | NCBI WGS metagenome assembly PVBE01 (sample SAMN08397723, study PRJNA350692) | Marine metagenome, whole genome shotgun sequencing project. | isolation source: water | place: Pacific Ocean | collected 2012-04
CCGTGAGCATTTTCAGCTCCGCGGAAGCCTCTGGCCTCAGCATCTACGGTGATGTCTTGGCGATGTACTTCGAATCCACCACAGTCAGCATTGATTGGATGGGTGATGGAGATCTCATCAGCTTCGACCTCGGCGGCTACAACCTTGCTGCTGGTACCTATTGGCTCGGTATCACTCCGTTCAACGACTTTGTTGCAAACGGACAGACCGGTGTCTACCAGAGCAGCATCGGCGACTCCTCAGGCGCACAGGGCAATCCGACTGGCGCCTTTGGGTTTGGCCCGTGGGCACCGACAGGCGTCAACTACGCCTACAGCCTGGAAGGCGATGCCATCCCCGCACCTGCAGCGATTGCCCTCTTGGGCCTAGCTGGTCTTGGTGCTCGGAGGCGCCGCTCCTGAACTCTCCCCTTCCGTCACACGCTGAATTCCTCAGCCTGAGACTCGAATCATTCTGATTCATCCCAGCCCCCCGCCATTGGCGGGGGGCTGTCTTTTCGCCTCGCGGCGGCCTCAAGACCTACGGGACGCTCGATCCGGTGGTGGCCACAGTGAGCCCCTCAGGTGAGCCCCCCAAACACCCCCCCGCCCCTTTTCATGAAAGGTGGCTTCCGCTACACTGTCCGACTCGAAATTCAACGCCGTACACCACTTGGCGTTGCGAAGGTCTGGCCAGACCACGCAGCACACCGCCCGGTGGGAGGCAGGAGGACCTGATGGCCAAAAAGATTGAAAAGCAATTCAAGATCGTAGCGCCCGGAGGGAAAGCAACCCCCGCCCCACCACTTGGCCCTGCGCTTGGTGCCAATGGCATCAATCCAGGCCAGTTCATTCAAAGCTTCAACGAACGAACCAAGGAACTCAACGGAAAGGCAGTCACCTGCCTGATCACCGTGTACCAAGATCGATCGTTTGAGTTTGAACTCAAGAGTTCGCCCGCCTCGGCCCTGCTCAAAGACGCCGCGGGACTTGAGAAGGGTGCTGGCACACCCCAAGACCCAATTGGCTCGGTCACGATCGACCAAGTTCGGGACATCGCACAAGAGAAACTCGAAGACCTCAACGCCGCGACCGTCGAATCCGCCATGCGGATGATCGAAGGCACCGCCCGATCAATGGGCATCACCGTGGAAGGAGGCTCCAAGTGAGCGAAGAGACAACCCCCACGACCCCCGATGTCGAAGAACCCAAGGCCGAAACCGCCGAAGTCGAACAAGTCGCCGCGCCAGCCTCAGAAGACTCAACGGCATGGAAGGCTCGCCTTCGTCGACGCCGTCGACGTACTCGCTCGGGACGAAACGCCGAGAATCGCAAGATCGCTGAGAAGAACATCGGGCAACACACCATGGCCACGGCCGTTGGTGTGCTCAAGCAGTTCAAGGTCACACGCTTCGACCAAGCAATCGAGTGTGCGATCCACCTTGGAATCGATCCGCGTCAGGCCGATCAACAACTCCGCGGCGCCCTGACCATGCCAAACGGTACGGGCAAGTCTGCTCGGGTCATTTGCTTCTGCGGTGACGACAAGATCGACGACGCCAAGGCTGCCGGTGCCGTCGAAGCTGGTAACGATGAACTTGGCAAGAAGATCAAGGACGGCTGGTTTGACTTCGATGTCGCCGTCGCATCCCCCGACATGATGCGGGTCGTCGGACAGCTGGGCAAAGTGCTCGGCCCCAAAGGCCTGATGCCCTCACCCAAGGCTGGCACCGTCACACCAGATCCAATCACAGCGGTCAAGGAATTTGCCGCTGGCAAAAGCGAATACCGCAACGACGACGGTGGCAACATCCACGCCATCATCGGCCGCATGAGTTTCTCGGAGTCTGACATTCTGGAGAACCTTGAGTTCTTCGTGACGACCATCGAGAATCTGCGTCCGGCGTCGGTCAAAGGTCATTACATGAAGAAGTGCGTCATCTCTGGAACGATGACCCCAGGTGTGGAGATCGCCGTCTCATGAGTAAACCAATCAAAAATATGATGATCGCCGACTATAAGCGGCGATTCGACAACGTCTCAGACGCACTGCTCGTAGATATTCGTGGCATCGAATCCAACGACAACAACGAACTTCGCCAAGGGCTGCACGCCCAAGGCATTCGCATCACCGTTGTTCGTAACACGCTGGCGCGTGACGCATTCAAGGACTCGCCGCTCGACGCACTGCTGCCAGGCCTCGACGGCCCGTCAGCCATGTGCTACGGCGGAGATTCTGTCGTCAACGTCGCCCGTGCCTTGATCACTTGGGCCAAGAAGGTCAACAATCTGGACCTCAAGGGTGCCTGCCTCGATGGTGAGTACTTCGAAGGCCCCAAAGGCGTCAAACGCCTCAGTGACTTCCCCACACGCGAAGAAGGACAAGCCAAAGCCGTCCAAATTGTGCTCACGCCCGGTGGAAACATCGTCGGTGCCGGCAAAGGACCCGGTGGTGCCATTATGGGCATCATCAAGGAAATCGAAGAACGACTTGAAAAGGGACAGGAGATCGCCAAGGTCGGCTGACCCCCTTTCACGTATCCAGTACTTATTCAACCAGCGATCGACTGGCCCTTTGGGTTAAAAGTCACACGAGTGTCTCCTCTCGATCGCGTTTCTGATCTCACGAGGAGTAGGACACATGTCCGAAGAAGCAGTTGCAACAAAAGAATTCGACGCGAAGGTCTCCAAACTCGGCGATGACATCGCTGGGCTGACGCTCAAAGAAGCGGTCGACCTCGCTGACTACATGAAGGACACTTACAACATCGAGCCAGCAGCCGGCGGCGCCGTCATGGTCGCAGGTGGTGGTGGTGATGACGATGGTGCCGCCGCAGAGCAGACCGAGTTCGACGTCATTCTCGAAGCGGCAGGCGACAAGAAGATTGCCGTCATCAAGGCCGTTCGCGAAGCCACAGGCCTTGGCCTCAAAGAAGCCAAGGGTCTCGTCGATGCCGCCCCCAAGGCCGTCAAGGAGAAGATCTCCGAGGACGAAGCCAATACACTCAAGGCAGCACTCGAAGAAGCTGGCGCGTCGGTCAATATCAAGTAATCGACGGCCACATTCTGATCTTTCACACCGCCGAATCGGCCAAGCCCGATTCGGCGGTGTTTCTTTGCCCACATGGAGGCAGCGACCTGCTACAACGTGCGGCCCGGAAATCACTTATTCATGGAGTTCGACATGCTGCCACTGCTACTCACACTTGCGATGACCGCCACCACGACAGCATCGGATGACTGGTACGCGGCCTCCGGGTTTCCGCAGTATCCATCGCTGACTCCCGATGGCTCCCATGTCATGTACTCCGATCGAGGCGACCTCTGGTCGATGCCCATCAAGGGTGGTCAACCGCATCGATTGACCACACACCCAGCGGAAGAACTTCGCAGTGCCGTGTCTCCTGATGGCTCGCTTCTGGCCTTCTCATCCAACCGAGACGGGATCACCAACCTTTACGTCATGCCCATCACGCAACGCGACGGTCAACTCGTCGGAAACGGCCCCATTCGTCGCGTCACCACATCGGACCGGACACAAATCCTGTCAGGCTTCTCCCCCGACGGCGAGTCGCTCCTGCTGCACGCCTACGCCGATCCGACCATCTACCGATCGCCGATGATGTACCGCGCGCCGCTTGATGGCGGCCCAATGACTCGCATCGTCGACGCGCATGGACGCAGTCCACGCCTGAGTGCCGACGGTTCACAACTGTTGTTTACCCGCGGCAACGCGCCTTGGGAACGACCTGCCTACCGAGGCAGCGCGAATCGTGAGGCATGGTCGTACACGCCAGCAGATGGCGCCTTCACACGCCTCACCGATGCGCTGAGTAATGATGGGCAAGCCTTCGCGCGACCAGATGGTTCAATCGTGCTCTTGTCGTCCCGCGACGGGCAGAACGATGTGTGGTTGATTGATGCCCAGAGCGACTTCGAAGAAGCGCACAATCTCACCAACTTCAAGCCGGAGTCAGACGCGACTATTGGCCACGGAGCCCGCGATCTGGCTGTCTCGGACGATGGCTCCACGGCTGTCTACGGATTGTGGGATGGGCTTGAAGTTCTTGACCTCACCACTGCGGATCCACTTGCTGTGGCCATTCCAATGTCTGGTGCGCACGATTTGTCAACCCTCGATCGCAAACTCGTCTCGCTCAATAGCAAAGTCAGCGAAGTCGCGACGCACCCTTCAGGCGAAGCCGTAGCGGTGGTGGCCAGAGGTGAGGTGCTCGTGCGATCCACCACAGACGACCACCCCACTCGCCGAGTCACTCAAGACCACGCTCGACAACGGCACATCGCTTGGTCGCCCGATGGCACACGCCTCTGGTTCACCAGCGATCAGGACGGCGACGATGCCATCTGGGAAGCCACGGTGTCACTGACGCGAGATGATTTGACGCCCGAGGAAGAAGAAGAAGAAGAAGAAGAAGACACGACCAGCGACGAGGAATCCGCTGACCAAGACGACAATGATGATGCAACGGATGTCGAGTCGGACCCCTCCGAGGACGAACACAACGACGCTGACGATACAGATCACTCCGACACAGACGCAGCGGACGATGACACCTCCGAAGACAAGGCGCCCAAGAAGCCCAAGAACAAGACAGGTTCTTCGTGGGCCGGTGCACTGCGATTTGATACGCACAAAGTCATCGACGGACCCGCCGTCTCACGTCCGATGCCATCACCCGATGGGCGTCGGCTGCTCTACCAACGCAACCGAGGAGATCTGGTCCTGCGCGACCTACAGACCGGGGAGGACACAGTCATCCTGGAGAGCTGGGACGAACCCGAAGTCCGCTGGGCAAGCGACTCACAGCACATTGTCTATTCCGTTGCAGATCTGGACTTCAATAATGACATCTGGCTCATGAATGTCAATGCCCCGGACACGGCCGTCAACCTGACGCAGCATCCCGACATCGATCGCGCCCCTCGCATCAGCGATGACGGGTCACGGATTGTCTTTCTGAGTGACCGAAATCGAATCGGTGACAACTGGGAGTGGGATGTCTGGACCATTCCCCTAGATGCCTCACTTGAAGATCTCACCACCTACCAGTTGGACCAGCGCATCAAGGACGCCGCCAAGACCGCTGGCAAGAAAAAGATCCTTCCGGTGGTGGACGCCCAATCCGAAGAAGGCGACGCTGACAAAGATGACTCCACAGAACCACTTGCCTTTGAAGACCTCGATACCGCGTGGCGCCGCGCCTCACGTGTCGCAAGCCACGAGGGCGAGGAGAACAACCTTGAATTGACTGCCGGCGGCGATCACATCATCTACAGCGGCGAAGTCGATGGCAGCAAAGGATTGTGGCGAGTCGACCATCGCGGCGACAACCGCAAGAAAATTACCTCTGGCTCTGTGTCCAATGTCAAAGCCAACGCGACGGGCAAGCAATTGTCATTCGTTGCTGGAGGCGTCGCCAAGCACGCCCCCGCTGCCGGAGGAAAGGTCGAGTCGTGGCCCATCGATGCCGATGCACGCATCGAGGTCGCCAGTGAACAGGGACAGAAATTCGACGAGACGGCCAGAATCTTTGGACGAACGTTCTACCACCCCACCATGAAGGGCCTGAATTGGGATGCCCTGTCAGATCGGTACGGTTCGCTCGCGTCATCCACCCGAACCAGTCAGGCATTCAATCGCGTGGTCGACCACTTGTTCGGTGAAGTCAACGGATCGCACACTGGCATCTATGGAGGGTTTTCCCACAGTGGCCCGAAGCAGTCGATTGGCTATCTGGGCATTGAGACAACTCCCGTCGAAGACGGACACCGCGTTATTCGCGTCATCGACGATGGGCCCTCGGACGTCACCGATGGCCCGCAAATCGGCGATGTGGTCACGATGATCGACGACCGCTCTCTAGCAGGTCGAGATCTGACCGCCGCAATGGAAGGCACCGCTAACAACGAGACGCTTGTCACGGTGACTGGAACCGACGGAACGGAGCGGATGATGCTCCTCACGCCAACGAGTTGGGGCAAGTGGTCGGCCTTGATGCGAGCCGACGAAATTGAAATGCGTCGTGACGCCGTGGCGCAGGCCAGCGATGACCGCATCGGCTACCTACATATCCGCGGCATGAACATGCCAAGCGTGCACCAGTTTGAACACGACCTGTACGCAGCAGCGCATGGCAAAGATGGCCTACTCATCGATGTGCGAGATAATGGAGGTGGATTCACCACCGATATTCTGCTCGCAAGTTTGACCGCACCCACGCACGCGTTCACGATTCCCCGCGGCGCCAAGATGGACGATGTTCGGCCCGACTCCTACCCACGCGATCGCCGCTTGCTCTACGCCTACAGTCGTCCGGTTGTGGTGCTGTGCAATGAGAATTCATTCAGCAATGCCGAGATCTTCAGTCACGCCATTCAGAACACTGATCGCGGCACCCTCGTGGGCGAAGAAACCTTCGGCGGAGTCATTTCAACTGGCGGCTTCACGCTGATCGACGGCACCCGAGTACGCCAACCCTTCCGCGGCTGGTATCTGCCAGATGGCACCGACATGGAAAGCCGGGGCGCCATTCCCGATGTCCGCATCCAGCGAATGCCTGGAGATGAAGCCGCCGGTGTGGACGCACAGCTCGATGCCGCCATTCGCACGCTGCTGAAAAAACTGCCCAACGAACCAATCGCCGTGCATCCGAGGCCAGCTTCATGAAGATCCTCGTAGTGTCGGTAGGAATGATCGCCATAGGACTGCTCGTCTGGCGGCTGATGATCTCCCAGGGCAATGCGACGCCCCCCGAAGACGACTGAACGGATACCTTGCCGCACATGCTCCAGACCACAGATTCCGCCACGGGCACCGATCAGCCGACTGACGGTTCATCGTCCAACGCACTCATCGGCGACAACTTCGCCAGTGACCAGTTGGCGGACGCCTTGTCATGGCTGGAGACGACGTCCCAAGGGTGGGGTCTCAGCCCCACAATCTCCTCGCTTTTTGCCACAGCCGTCGTCGTAGTGGGCGTACTGATCGTCTGCTTCATTGCGAATCTCATCGGCAAACTCGTCATCAAGCGGCTCGTACACCGGCCGCTTCGCAAACACTCCTCAGTGTGGGCCACCGAGACCATCAAGCAGCAGGTATTGGTACGGCTATCGCATTTCGTGCCCATCGTGCTGCTGGCCCTGGCCTTGCCAGCCTTCACACCCTATGGAGTGGACTGGTGGTTGCGGCCGTTTCTCGAAGTAGCAGCCATCTGGGTACTGGTGCGGGTGATATGGGGCGTCATCGAGGTGAGCGAACAAACGCTCATTGAAAAGGGCTTCGAGAGCAAGTTGCCAATTGTGGGCATCTCCCAAGCCACCAAGATGATCGTCTTAATCATCACGGTCTTGCTGGCGCTGAGCGTGCTCTTTGCCAAGTCGCCGCTGTGGTTCATCTCCGGCCTTGGTGCGATAATGGCCGTGCTGATGCTCATCTTTAAGGATGCGATCCTGGGTTTGGTCGCTGGGATCCAAATCACCGCCAATCAGATGGTGCGCGTGGGTGACTGGATTACGATTCCAAGCAAAAACGTCGATGGTGATGTCGAAGTTATCACCCTCACCACCGTCCACATTCGCGCCTTCGACCGAACGCTTGTGCTCGTGCCGGCCTACGACCTCATCACCACGCCTTTCCAAAACTGGCGGGGCATGAGCGAATCCGGAGGACGTCGCATCAAGCGATCCATCCCCATCGACATCAATTCAATCCGCTTTGTCGATGAACGCGATATCGAGCGATATCGGAAGTTCTCACTACTTCACGACTACCTCAACCAAATCGAAGAGGACATCGCCACCTGGAATGACAAGCACTGCGTCGATACCACGGAGATCGTCAACGGCCGGCAGCAAACCAACGTGGGAATCTATCGCGCCTACATCAAGGCCTATCTGCACGATCACCCAAAGATCTTTTCAGAGAACTTCACCTTCTTGGTCCGGCAGCTCGAACCGGGGCCCGAGGGACTTCCCATCGAACTGTATGTGTTCACCAATGACAATCGATGGGTGGAGTACGAAGAGATTCAGGCCGACATCTTTGACCACCTGCTGGCGACCGTCCCCAATTTCGATCTCGAAGTGCACCAGAGTCCGTCCGGGCCCGACATCCGGTCACTGAAGGGCTAATCCAAGAGCGTCGGACGCTGACATCAACGCACGCCGCTGCTATCTTCCTCGCCATGCCAACTCCTGAATTCGGTGACGTCCAGATGCATCTCGTGCGACCCAAAGAGCCGGTGGTCGGCCGCGTCGTGGAATCGACGCCGTGCCTGAAGGGCCGATCGGCTTCCTTTGTTCGCCACATCGCCATCGATGTCTCGGGTACGCCACTGGAAGGTGGGTTTCGGGTCGGGCAGGCCTTCGGGGTCATTCCTCCTGGCACCAATGAGAAGGGCAAACCCTATGCACCGCGGCTGTATTCCATCTCGGCGCCCTCATGGGGGGAAGACGGCCAAGGCGCCGTGCTTTCGACCACGTGCAAGCGACTGATCGATGAGTACAGCGACGATAACTCCGATCAACACACGCTCTTTACAGGCGTGTGCAGCAACTACATGTGCGACCTAAAGGTGGGCGACGAAGTGCTGGTCTCTGGGCCCGCTGGCAAGCGATTCCTATTGCCCACGGAGACCGCCCAACACGACTACGTATTCGTTGCCACAGGAACGGGCATTGCCCCATTCCGTGGCATGGTCATGGAGTTGCTCGAGCATCCAGATGGTCCATGCGACAGCGAGATCCACCTAGTCGTAGGTGTGCCCTACGGAACCGACCTGATGTACGACGACATGTTTTGTGCACTGGCCGAGAAACACAGCAATTTTCACTACCACACGGTAATCAGCCGTCCCGAACTAGGACGGCGCATGTACGTCGATCAGTACATCGTCGAAACCACCGATCCCTTCCACCGCGTGTTGGCATCGGACCGATCGTTGCTGTACATCTGTGGCATCGAAGGCATGCAGGTTGGAATCTACCGATTGCTTGGTCGACTCGGCGTGGCTGGCGACTACCTCAAGTTGCCTGAGGATGGGATCGATCTAGAAACTGCTGAAACAACAGCGGTCAGACGAGTGAAACCCGCCGACCGCTGCATGGTCGAAGTGTATTGAAGGCAAAGCGCCGCGCGATTCAGTCGAAGGCCGCCGACATCGATGGAATGCCCGCCACGATCAATTCCAAATTCGTCTGAATGCGGAAGTTTGATTGTGTTCGGTGCCGCTCGGCAAAGAAGAAGTCCAGCGTGTAGGTCTGGCCGTCAGTCAAGTTGAGTCGGTCCAAATCCACATATTGTTCGGTCGCGCTGTGCACACCACCCAGATCGATGACCAGTTTGCCGTTGACAAAGACGAATACATCATCGTCGCCGATGAAGTGGAAGTAATTGCCCGCGGCCTGATCATACGTAAACTCGGTGTGCAGTTCGAACGTGAAGTGGAAGTTGTGATCTGGCGTTCCGCCGCTATTGCCAAAGAGTTCGTTGTCGATCGGGAAGAAACCGCCTCGGGTGGAATAGAGCGGGTCCGTCGAGTCGTCAAAGACGTAGCTCCCGTCCTCCTGGCGATTGAACGTAATGGTCAGCGGCATGGAGATATTGGTGCCTACAACGTCGCGATACCACGAGTAGAAAGACCACTGCGACTTGATACCACCGTTGTCGGTAGCGCCATAGCTGATATCGGAGTCCCCCAGCCCCGCGTCGTAGAGCGTCCAGCAGATGGGATTGTTGCTGCTGTCCTTGGCCTGCGTCGTGACCTTCTTGCCATTACCCGCCCAGACCGGACGCCCATCGCCACCAATATCGTCGTCAATAATTCCGCAATACTGCCCATAGCCCCGTCGTGGTCGCTTTTCGAAGTCGCTGTGCCCACCGTGCGTGCGGCGTTCCTTGAAGTCCCGGACGGTGCCAGTCAGTTGGATGGTTTCCGGGCCATCGGCGACGGCCGATGGGGCCACAAGCCCAAGACTCATGGCCGTCAAGAGGCTCAGAAGGTGGCAAGGTCGATACTGCGGTTGGGTCATAGTCGTTGCTCCACAAGGGTCCACTAGGGATCACCCATTCAATCACCACCTAGCACCGTACGATTCACTTCTGTGTCATTGGAATGACGATGTGAGAAACTGACGCCGCAGGCGAACAGCCTGTACCGTTTGGCGCGGCTACAGCAGCTAAGGAGACAGAACAAGCATGGATGCACTTCGGATTCAGGGCGGGGTACGCCTCGCAGGCACATTGGCAGTTGACGGGTCGAAAAACGCTTCCCTCCCTGCCATGGCCGCGGCCATTCTCTCTAGTGGAACGGTTCGACTGCGAGATGTGCCTCCCCTTTCAGATATCTCCAACATGCAGCGCCTTTTGGGTGAGCTGGGCTGCGACGTCCAACTGGATGGCCGCGATCTCACCATGCAGACGACCGATGCTTCCTGCTGTCATGCCCGATACGACATTGTTCGCACGATGCGAGCAAGTATTTGTGTTCTGGGACCTCTACTGGCCGCTCGAGGCCATGCCCGCGTCTCCATGCCTGGAGGCTGCGCCATCGGCGACCGGCCGGTCGACTTGCACCTGCGAGGCCTTGAGGCACTGGGCGCCACGATCGAACTCGACGGCGGCGACATCATCGCGCGGGCAGATCGCCTCCGAGGAACCACAATCTTTCTGGGTGGGCCATTTGGGTCCACCGTGCTAGGCACTGCCAACGTCATGTCCGCTGCGGCCTTGGCCGAAGGGACGACCATCATCGAGTCGGCCGCCTGCGAGCCTGAAGTCGCGTGCGTGGCGGATCTCATCAACGCCATGGGCGGCGACATCCGCGGCGCCGGTGGGCCGCGCATCGAAATCCACGGCGTGAAACAACTCGGCGACGCGGACTGGACGATCATCCCGGACCGCATCGTCGCTGGAACGCTGGCGATGGCCGCTGCGATGACCAATGGTGACGTCACGCTGACGAACTTTCCCCACGACCACTTGCTGGCCGTTCTGGATCGACTGGCCATCACCGGCACGCAGGTTCAGCGGCTGGATCCCTCGCAACCAGCGGATCGATGCGATGTGCATGTCACCAGCGACAGACGCTTGAAGCCCGTCTTGTTTACGACGCAACCGTACCCAGGCTATCCCACGGATCTGCAAGCACAGCTCATGGCCTTGCTGTGCCTCGCTCAGGGAAACAGCATCGTGACCGAGCGAATTTACCCCGATCGCTTCTTGCACGTTTCGGAACTGACGCGAATGGGCGCGAGCCTCATTCGCACCGGACCAACCGTAGTAGTCCAAGGTGGTGGAGACCTGATCGGGGCGCCGGTCATGGCCGGCGACCTGCGTGGGTCAGCAGCCCTGATACTGGCAGGCATGGCCGCTCAAGGTGAAACCATCGTCCACCGCGTGTACCACCTCGACCGCGGCTACGTCCAACTCGAAGCCCAACTCAACGCCCTGGGTGCCGGCATTGAACGCTTCGACGCGCCTTGACCTCCAGTTAATCGTGGTGGGGTTCGTGCGACAGCATGATGCCCGCGGCGACCACGACGTTGAGGGAGGGCACGCCCGATGCCATTGGAATTTCGACGATGTCGTCAACTTGTCCGAGCACCTCTGGCGACAGCCCGTGTCCCTCGGCTCCGACGATGACGAGCGATCGTTCGTGGCGTTGCCACTGGCCAAGAGGCATACTCTCAGTGCCCGTCTCGGCGGCCACTAGTCGAAAGCCTGCCGCTCGGATCCGCTGCAATCCTTCGACCATGGCGTCGTGTACAGCCCACGGAACAGACAGCACATGCCCCATCGAAACGCGAATGGCCTTGCGATACAACGGATCACAACACCGATCCCCGAGCAGCACACCCGACACCCCAAGGGCCGCTGCCGTTCGAAAGAGTCCGCCCATGTTGTCGACGTTGTTGATCCCCGACGCTGCAAGCACCGTGCACGGACCATGGTCAGGAAGCGCCTCGAGCAACCGGTCGATCGATAGATGCGACTCCAAAGGGCGGTGCCCCGCCGCCAGCACGCCGCGATGAATGTGAAAACCGGCGACGGCCTCCATCAACGCAAGAGACCCCACATACACCGGCACATCGGAGGGGAGGTGGCCAAGCACATCAGCCATGCGTTGACAGCGTTCGGGTGAGAGCAGCAGGCTGTGCACCTGACTGGGCGTTCGCAGCAATCGCCGGACGACCATTTCAGATTCGGCCATAAAGATGCCATCTCGGCCGCGAAGATCGCGATCCCGCACATCACGAAAGACCTCAATTCGAGGATCGTCGGCCTGCTTGATCAGGCACGGTTCGATCACGGCGTGGTCGGCGAGGCCGTATTGCCCTGCAAGATATCGGCGAACTGCTTCTGCGCCTGCTCATATCGCTGGACTGACTTCATGAGATTGTCACGCACGATCTGAAAGTCACGATCGTCTGTACCAGGCACACCATCGTGGGCCTTCACAAGCCGGACCATACTGGCCGAAGCCGCCTTGAGATCGGCAGCACCAAACAAGAAGTTTCGCGATGCCTCGTACAACAACTCATTCGATACGGCTTGCTCGCTGGGGTGATACAACAACCGCCACGGGGCATTGCGCACTTCCTGCAAGAGCAGGTCCAATTGCTTGGCGGCCAGATTCAAGTCTGCTAGCAGCGTCCCGATGCGATCGGTCCACAGCGGAATATGGGCTTCGATTTCAGCGAGCGCACGTCTCGCATCATCGATGGCCTCGTCGCCGTTGGTGAGCATCTCGGTCAATTTGGGTACCGCCGTCGACTCAATTTCATACATCGTCGCGTTGGCATTGTTCACGATCGATTGAAAATTGGCCTCGTTCTCGTTCACAAAGGAGTCGAGCGTATCAATGATTTTGCCAAGCGCTTTAGCACTGGCCATGACATCAGTAATCTCTTTGGACCACCCACCCTGCCCGTCTTGGCCTTCCCAATCCAGTCTGATGCGGGCCATCAGGCCTTCAAGATTCACAAGCGATTTCTGCATGTCCCCAGCAGCCGTCTGACCAAGCACCCACTGCAGTAGGGCGCCGTCCACACGAAGACGCTCGGTGACCTCCGCAATGGAATCCAGCGTGCTGGCGAGTTTCTGGCTGGCTTCTGGCCCAAGCATGGCACCAAGCATGCCCTCTGCGGGGGTTCCCACCAGCAGATCCCCGCTGGCAAGTCGCACCCCAGCAGCACCAGGAGCGCCATCGGGTCGATGTAACTCATCCCAGCCAACTGAGGAAATGGCAAGCATTGAATTGGAACTGATCAACCCGCTCTGCACCATCGCTTCAGCGTTGGAATACAAGGCCAGATTGCTGGGCAGGCTGAACACCACATCAATGCCGAGGAGGGGATCTTGATTTTGATCCAGCGACACCCCTTCTACAGATCCCACATTGAGACCCCCCACTCGGACCACGCTTCCCTTCTGGAGATGCCCGATACCATCCCGAACAGTGAAAGACACCCGATAGGTTGTTTCGGGAAGACCAAACAGTTTGTTCCAGAGGTCGCCGAGGATGAAAATCACCGCAAGACCGATCGCCAGCGAGACGAGTACGAAGACTCCGGCTTTGACGTTGTTGGCGCTGTGACTCGCTACGGACATGCTGTCTCACTTTCCTCGTTCAGGACTTGTGGCCAAGAAGGCCTTTCCAAAATTCAACCACACCCAGTCCTTTTCTTGACCGCGTCGACTGTACGCTGCGGCCTCCAGTCAAGCGACTGTTATCGACACCCAGCAGATCAACCGCATAAGCATTCTCGCTGCCCTGATCGACATTCGTCAACGGGCCCTCGGGGTCACCTCGTAGAAACTGCCGGATGAGTCGTTGATCGTCGGACAAGTCTCCGAGGCGATCCTCTGGCCAATCACGCAGTGTTTCAAAATCCTTGCGGGGCCCATCGAGCAGAACCCGCCCCAGATGCAGCATCACCATACGGTCGGCAATCGTGAAGGCTGAGTCCATCTCGTGCGTCACCACCACACTGGCCACGCCGAGTTTAGCCGTCAGATCCATCATCAGTTGATCGATCGATGCCGATGTCACCGGATCAAGTCCAGCGCTTGGTTCGTCGTAGAAGAGAATTTCCGGATCCAGCGCCAAGGCCCGAGCCAAACCTGCTCGCTTCTTCATGCCACCACTGATCTGCGCTGGAAACTTCTCCGCCGCTTCCCGCAGCGCCACAAGTTCCAGTTTAATCTTGACCATCATGTCGATGATCGAGTGGTCCAGATCCGTGTGTTCTTCCAGAATGAGACCGACGTTGTCGGCGACCGTCATCGAATTGAACAGCGCCCCGGATTGAAACAGAATGCCAAAGCGTTTCTTGACATCGTTGAGTTCGGTTTCGGTCAAAGTCGCCAGATTTTTCCCAAGCACCTCAACCACACCCTCATTGGGCTGCAGGCTCCCGACCATATGCCGCAGCAGGGTCGACTTGCCACAGCCACTACCGCCCATGATGATGACGATCTCTCCACGATTGACTTCGATGTTGACACCATCGAGCACAGTTTGATCGCCAAACCGCTTGACCAGATCCCGCACACTGATCACGACATCGCTCATGGCGTGTCCTCTTCGGATGGTGGCCAGACCAGATGTTCTTGGTTGGGCAATTCAATGTTGATCATGTCAAATCGGGTGACCCATCCCCGAGTCGGAGTGCTGAGTAGAAATCGGGCCGTGAGGCGTGCGGCCCCATGCTGAAACATCGCGTCGTACGGTACCCGCACCGTCCAACCCTCGCCCGATTCAGACTCCGGATCTTGATCTGCATCGACCATGTCAGCTGGCTGCATCGATTTCACGACGCCCACCACCGCCGTGAGGCGTGTAAGAAAAGCGGCCGCGGCCTTCCGCTGGGCTTGCGTGTCTCCGCCGGCCAAACCATCGAGAAACGCCGACACATCGCCACGCTGGCCGGCCGCGAGTAGATCGATCGGGCCGGTCATGAGCGGCTCACGAACATGACCATTCCACCACCACGCTCCATAGGACGTGACTGGTGTGACAACGCACCCGATCACGATGGCTACGATCGCAAGCCGCCGCCCACGTCGCTCGTGGAGCCGTACATCACGCAGAGCCATCATGCCAGCGGGGATCGCTGCGATGGTCACGAATGGACACAGTCCGATGGACAGCAGCATTGCGAGAATCGCCCACGGACTCAGGCGTCGCGTAGTCATGGTTCTGGGGTACTCGCATCGTCCGGAGGCGTACCAACAGACACCATGCCTGAAGGAAGCGTCACTTCAATCCAACGAATACCACCCTGTGGTTGCAACTGACCGACACGTGGAATCAGGTCAATGCGTGCCGAAGCACGACACTGCTGCCCATCATTGCACACGACCGTGAGCCACAACGACATCGTAGGCTTCCAGAAGTCCCCCCCCGTCGTCGAAGTGATGGCATTGACCGTCACATGCGTAACGTCACAGGTCGCATTGATGGCCTTCCCAAAGGCGAGCACGTCTTGAGCCTTGGGAGCCGCGGTCTGCGGAGACCACCACTGCATGGCGGCTGTGACGTCACCAGCGGTGGCACTGGTTACAAAACCATTCACCGATAAAGAAGCCGCCTCAGCGGTGGCCTTTTCCTGCCACTGGCCCAGACGCATCCAGCCCCAACTGCCACCGATGGTGGTCACCAATCCGATGATCATGGCTGCCCGTGCGACATTTCGACCTCGAATCACGCCCCCGGAGTGGCGGATTCGGCGAAGTGCAAGGGCCCCAAACACGAATCCAAGCAAGTTGACCGGGACGCACATCGGGATCGATGCCAACACCACGCCGATCACCGCCAAGGGTGACAGCGAGGAGCGTCCACTGGGCGGATGCTGCGGTTGCGTGGGCGTTTGGTCGTCCATCGAGCGGTCATGGTACGTACCATCGCGGTGTGACGACGTGGCACGACAGCCAAGTGGTGGTGATGGGGCTGGGCGCCTTTGGTGGCGGCGTGGGAGTCGCCCGATGGCTCTGCCAGCAAGGTGCGCAGGTCACCGTGACGGATCTGCGCCAGGCTCACCAACTCGCCGACTCAATCGAGGCCCTTGGGGCAGCACCATGCAAGCTGGTGCTGGGCCGGCACGAAGTATCGGACTTCACCCAGGCCGATGTGGTCGTCGTCAACCCCGCCGTCCCCCACCCGTGGGACAACCCCTTCTTGGCCGCAGCGACTGAGGCCGGCGTCTCGCTGACCACCGAAATCAGGATCCTGATCGAGCAGCTCGATCGACGTCAATGTATCGGCATCACTGGCACCGCTGGCAAGTCAACGACTGCCTCGATGACCCACCACCTGCTCAAGCGGCTCGGACTGCCCACGGTCCTTGGCGGCAACATCGGCGGCAGCCTCCTGTCCCACTTGGACACCATCGGTGACGACACGCACATCGTGTTGGAATTGTCCAGCGCCCAGTTGCACTGGCTCAATGCCCATGGCGACCAATGGCCCGGCTGGTCCCCGGCCATTGCAGCCATCACCAATATCGCAGACAACCACCTCGACTGGCATCAGAACGCTGCGCACTATGTCCACAGCAAAGAAACCATCGCTCGGTATCAGTGCCACGGTGACATACATGTGTGCAGCGACGATGTGCCCGACAGCAACGTTGAGCTCTCGCTCCCTGGCCGACACAACCAACGCAACGCCGGCATGGCCATCGAACTGGCGCACCATGCGACGGGTGTGCCACGGTCCGAACTAGCAACACTCCTGGGTGACTTCCAGGGCTTACCCCATCGACTCTGTGCAGTAGGCCCCCACAGTCCGCCTCGATTCTTCAATGACTCCAAGTCCACGACGCCTGAAGCAACTGTGCTGGCCGTGGCGTCCTTCCCCAATGCGATGGCGATCCATCTCATCGCTGGGGGCTATGACAAAGGGGTGCCTTTGGAGTCCATCGCCAAGTTGTCCGCTACGCTGGCCGGGCTGTACACCATTGGCGATACCGGTCCCTCGCTCGCGGACGCCGCTGGTGGCCACGCAGTGGCATGCGGCACACTGGAACGCGCCGTGCAGGCGGCCATCGCTCGCATGGGCGAACACGACATCCTGCTCTTGAGTCCCGGCTGCGCCAGTTGGGACCAATTCCCCGACTTCCGCGCGCGTGGGCATCACTTCGAAGCGTTGGTCAGCGCCACCTGACATCACCCCACACACAAACACCCGCGGCCCCAGTCAAATGACCGGGGCCGCAGGCTGAGATTGTGGATTGTCACGTCAGTCCTACACAGTCCAGTTACTCAGCAGAATGAGCATGTCATCGACGTCCACCCAGCCGTTGCCATCGAGGTCGCCGCTGCCGCCTTGGTTGCCAAAGTTGCTCAGCAGGTTCAGGAGGTCATCGATGTTCACAATGCCGTTGCCATCGGTGTCGCCCGCGACAGGCTCAGGGTCACGAATCTGCCGCCATTGATCGCCACCATGCTCAAGAATGTTGAAGTTGGTGCGACTGGTACTCATGACCGAGTCAGGCCCGAAGGACCGATTCACGAAGGGGTGATCGGTGACTTCACGCCATATGTTGTCTTCAGCCCGGTACATCTTCATACCACTGTCGCTAAAGGTCAACACGTCGCCCTCATCGTTGGCCTGCAGGCCGTGGATCGTGCCATCGGTCCAGATCTCAGCGACCGTGTGCAGTTGATCGTCGCTGCCGACTTTGCACAGTTGGATGCGACCATCGGATCCCAAGATGCCAAGCGTCCAATACTGCTGATCGCTGGCCATGATGCCCACGACGTCAACCTGTGAAGGCCAGCTCTGAGGAAGTCCCATGTTGACTGGACCGGTATCCAACTTGACTGACTGCATCAGAAGCGTGCGACGCTGGGCACCAGCAAGCCAGATGGCGTCATGGGCATCATCCATAGCCATCAAGTTGTAACCAGCAGGAATTTCTACGGTGTAGGGTTGCGGGGCGTTTTCGGTAGAAGCCGCGTCGTACGGGTTCAAGCGAGTCAGGCGATTGTCGCCAAGAACCATCAACGCATGGTCGCGAGCGAAAGCGATCTTCGAAGCCGCATGCGGAAGCTGAACCGTCGTGCGTTCTTGGGTAATCATGTGCGTCGAGTAGACGACGTTGGGATTCTCCTCAAAGACCGACCACATGCGACCGCCGAATGGTCCAGGTGTGAAGGACTTGGGGCGGCTGCCAAAGGGGCCTGGAATCGGGCTTGGGACCTGTACCCAGTGCATGAACGCAGGCCAGATGACGGCCCAACTTTGATTGCTGGACTCCCAGCTGTACCCGGAACGGGGGCGAATGTGGATGACCGAGTCGATGACGCGATACTTACCGCCAGAAGTCCGCATGATGCGACTGCCGGTGCGATCACCATAGAAGCTGGCCCAGAAGACGCTGCTCTGACTAACAAAGTTGACGGACTCTACGTCGTAGTCCTCAGCAGCAAAGCCGGACTGGGTGCTTGAGTTGCTGCTGTCATCAGGATCCATGTACTTGATTTCCTGATCACTGCCGCTTCGCCATCCACGGACGAAGGACACACAATGTCCGCCGGCCCGAGACAAGACCTTGCGGCCCCACAAATCGTCGCCGATATCATCGTAGATGCCGTAGCAGAAGGCGGTGATGGCGCCATTGACATTGTTGTCCACGATGCTGCGAAGCGTTGGCCCCGATGTGTTGGTGGCGAGGTTCTCAGTCACAGTCAGTTGACCAGACGCAAACGTGTTGACGTAGTTCATGGTTGCCAAGTAGGCAGGCTCGTGATAGGTCCCGCCAGTACCAGTGGTCCCCGACCAGCTGGCCATGCAGCTGATAACGCCAGTGACCGCGTCGTACTCTTCCTCTGCTTCCCAATCACCAACAATGGGGCCAAGTCCGGGGAAGCCGTGCGTGGTGGCATAGCCGTATAGATTGGTGATGGCCGTTGGCACGCAGTACATGCCGCCAGGGTCGCCATTGCCGTCGACGGCCAAGGTGTCACGCACCTGATCGAAGTCGGGCATGTGCTCAAGTTCGAACTCGTAGTTCGTGCTTGAGGAATACGAAGACACGACGACGTCGGCGAATGCCCCCGTCGTTATGGCAAGAATGGTGGCGGAGGCCAATGCTGTGTTTTTCATGAGGGTCGTCCAATATGCTGAGGTGAGAGGTCGGACCAGCGCAAGCCAATACAGAACCGGTCCGCAACCAGTCCGTCTCGGAGAGGCGAATCTGTCAGGAGTTACAGCAAAAAAGGAGGAAATTAGCCCTCAAACTGCCCCACGAGCGAAGAAATGCGGTCTACGCCCTGCGACGCGGCCCATCGACGCAATCCCTTGAGCACCTTGGCGGGGCGTCGTGGATCCACGAAATGCGCCGTACCCATGCCCACCGCAGTCGCCCCAGCAAGGATGAACTCGGCCGCATCCTGCCACCGCATCACGCCCCCGGTGCCAATGATGGGTACGCCAGCGGGCTTGGCCAAGTCACGGTACACATCGGCCACCATTCGCACTGCCAGTGGATGAATGCCCCGACCACTGACCCCACCAGACCACCGCCCGATTCGACTCTTGCGTGATCGTACGTCGATGGCCATGCCTGGCACCGTGTTGATCAGCGTCAGCGCGTCGGCACCAGCGGCGATGGCTACTTCTGCAGCGATGGATGGTTTCTCAAAGTCCAGTGGCAGTTTGACAATCATCGTCGTGCTCTTGAGCACACGTCGCAGGTCGACCAGCAACTCCCGCAAGGCCTCGGGGGAATCGGCGAAGGTACGCCCCTCATCGGTATTGGGACACGATATGTTGATCTCAACAGCACGTATCGATGTAATGGCCTGCATCGCGGCCACAACCTGATCGTATTGGTCGATGGACTCACCGGCCACCGAGGCGATGGCTGGAATGGGCAAATCCCGCAGCGATGGCGCGATGTCGCAGATGAACGCATCGAGTCCGACATTGGCAAGGCCAATGGCGTTGAGCATGCCTGCTGGCAAGTCGGCCACCCGCATTGGCGGGTTACCTTCTCGCGGCTCAAGCGTGATCGACTTGGTAATGATGGCGCCCAGCCCACGCAGGCGGTTGATGTCGGCGAGTTCCTGTCCATAGCCACAGGTGCCCGCCGCGCCGATGAGCGGCGAGGCCAGAGCCATGTCTGCTAATTCAATGGAGAGATCCATCATCAGTCCCACAGGATATCGACCGACGCTACCCTGCCTCAATGACGACTTCAGACGAACGTATCGCCCAATTTGAGAATATGGCCGTGGCAGATCCGACCAATGAGATGGCTCACTACAGCCTCGGTTCCGCGTATTTGAAGGCTGGCCGATCGGCTGAAGCAGCCGCGTCCTTCGAGCAGTGCCTGAGCATCAATCCCGACATGACCAAGGCCTACGAACTGGGCGGTCAGGCGATGATCGATGCCGGCTGGGAAGATCGCGCCGCAGCTTTCCTCACTACGGGCTACGAACAGGCCGGCCTGCGTGGCGACCGCATGCCTCAGGAAGGTATGGCGACGTTGCTTGAACAGTTGGGCCGCCCACTACCGGAAATTGATCCGGCCAATGTCCAAGCGGCCGACGCCCCCGAAGGTGACTTCGTCTGTAGTCAATCCGGTCGCGCTGGCACCAAACTCGAAGCACCGCCGTTCCGAGGACCACTAGGCGAATGGATCTTTGAGCACATCTCGTCGCAGACGTGGGAACTCTGGATCAACCAGGGGACCAAAGTCATCAACGAGTTGCGATTGGACTTGTCCAGGCCCGAAGACAGCATCGCCTACGACTTGAACATGTGCGATTTCTTAGATGTCCCGGATTCGCTTCGCCCGACGATCAACTGATCCGGCGACAGTAGATTGCCCACTCAATCAGCAGAATCACTAACGCCCCGCCAACGGCCCATGGCCATATCGGTGTGCTGCCACGTTGGGGCGCTGCAGCCAAGGCCGTACCGCTGCTGCCGATGCGGAGTTTCTCGGGCACACGAAGATCGCCCTCCGCTTCAACGTCCGCGGACACAACGACCATGGCATGATCGCCTTGGGGTCCACCCCACCGCGCCAGCCACGGACCGTGCCGGTTCACCGGACCAAACGTCAAGGTCCCACCTCGTATCTGTGACACCGCCAGAGGCGTCCCATCAGGTTGATACACCGTGGCGTTCTGGGCTGAAGCCGGAAGCACCACCGAGGCCATCTCGCCGGTGGCTACGCTCGCAGCAATCCCACCTGCATCGCGGCGGGTCAGCCAGTCGACGCTGTTCATGAGCGTTGTGATGAAACTGGGATCCCACGGCCAGGTGCTTTGAGCAGGATCAAATGCGTAATGCAGCCGCCGCGCATCGGCCTCATCCCAGGCCACTACCAACGGACCGTAGAGGCCCTCGGCCAGCACACGCACGGTGCCCGCCGCCTGCACCGACTGCGGCTGGGCGACCCACATGTCCGCGGGCATGGAGTCCATCGCCTCATGGCGAAGGTCCGTCGTCAACAGCGCCGTGTCGGGCCCCCGGCCAAGCCAGGTGAGGTGTGAACTGGGAAGTCGTGTATCGATGCTCAGCGTGGGAGCACTTGGAAGCGCCGCAACATCCACTTGGTCCATGACGATGAGATCGAACTGCTCGATCTGCGTCGCATCGGTCGGAAGGCTTGCTGCCTCGTGCACCTTAGCGCCGGGCAGCACACCAATTGCTCGACTCATGAGGGGACGATCACTCACAACCAAAACCGCCAGAGGCGTGGCGGCCTGCGACAGTGACCAACCTGCATCATCCAGTCCAAACGCATCGCTGTGCAGCAGTCGCACCTCAAAGAGCGTGTCATCTGGCTGCAGCCGCGGTGTAAACACGACATCACGCCGCGATGGAACACCCGAGGTATCCGGCGCCTCACCAATGGTCAAGTCTTCAATGGCAACAGCCGTTCCGTTGACCGACAACTGAACTGTCACCGTAGTCTCACTGCTGCCCCAGTTTCCAATGGACGCAAAGACCTGCACCATGTCGGGATCTGTTGGAAGTCGCTGTGCCGAAACAGCCAGAACCGACACATTGTCCACTTCCTGACCAACAAGATGAACACGAACATCCTCACTGCGGTCGGTCGTGTGTTCCAAATCAATCAACCCGCCGTCGGTGAACAGTTCCACACGAACGGCATCACCCGCGGGCATTGCCTTCTCAGGGTCGGGGTCGATCGAACTGGCGCGTGCCAAATCCAACCCGCCGCGTAGGCTTGCCGACGTATCCAGTACGGTGAGTTGATCGATGGCCGCATGCAAACGCGAGGCCGAGGTCGTAAAGGGCTGCACAACCTCACTGCCACCGCTCAAGCCAATAATCATGGTTCGCCCACCGCCAGAACCAAACCAACCATCGGGATGCAAGCGGTCCACCGCTTTGTGTGCGGCGGAAACAGCTTGCTCGAATCGCGACGATCCTCCAGATCCATCGGTCGCCTGCATGGAGGCCGAACGATCAATGAGCAGGGCCGTGGATCCACCCCGGCCTTCGGGCGACTCAATGCGCCCCTGCGCCACAGCCAACGCCAGCAGAAGCAAGGCGATGAGTTGCAATAGCAGCAGAATATTTCGCCGGAGGCGCTGGAATGGTGTGTTTGCTTGTAAGTCTTCGGTCGATTCGATCCACATGATGGTGGACGGCACAACCTGTCGTGCCCGTCGCAGTCGAAGGATGTACAGCACCAACAGCACAGGCACTGTGGCGATGAGCAACCAGAATGCCGACCACGGTGTGAGTAGCGTCATCGCAGCAGTCCCGATCGGCGAAGTTGCTCGGTGAGCACATCAGCAACCGGCTCGGCCGTGGAGATCGCCACATGCGAACCTCCGGCGCGTCGGGCTGCTTCTCGCACCAGACGTACTCGATCTTGGAGTTTGGCTTGGCACGTCCGCAAGAGCGCGGGCGTCACGGTCACCTCGCACACCTTGCCCGTCTCGGCGTCCTCGAGTGCCAGATCGCCAACAAGCCCGTGGCCTCCAGGGTCAAGTTCTTGCGGGCTTAAGACCTGCACACAGTGGAGATCATGCTGGCCAGCCAGTCGTTGCAGGGGGCCAATCGGGTCGGCCTGTTCCCAGAAGTCACTGAGCAGCACAACTACGCCACGACCGCGTAGTGATGTCTGTACCGTTCGAATCGCCGCATCCAAGTCGCCTTTGCCACCGCACTTCGAGCCAAGCAACCACGAACCGAGTTCTGCGGTGCGTCCACGTCCACGGAGGTCCCGCAGCATCGACACACCTTGGTCGTTGAAGGTGGCCACCGTCACACGCTGATGACCTGCCAGCGCAATGCCGCCAAGCGCCCCCGCCATGCGCCTAGCCCAAGTCCACTTGGAAGGATTGCCCCAGTCCATGGAGGCGCTGGCATCAATGGCCAGAAGGACGCTGAGGTCTTCCTCATCGAGATATAACTTCAAGAAGAGCGCATCAAGACGCGCGTAGACATTCCAATCGACGTATCGAAGATCATCGCCAGCGACATAAGGTCGATGCTCAGCGAAGTCGATGCTGAATCCCTTGCGGCGGCTTTGCCGCTCGCCGTGCAGTTTGCCCGCCAACACCTTGCGCGACATGATTTCCAAACGGTCCATCGCGGCGGTGAGATCGCTTCCGAGCAGTTCCTCGAAGCTCGCTGGAGGGGGCGTCGGATCTTGACCAAAGGCGCTCATCGAGGCAGTACCTCCTGAGCAGGGGTCGGCACGGCCTCAAGCAGTTGATCGACCAAGGCGTCACCATCCAATCCGGCGGCCCGAGCATCTGGCCCCGGTGAGAGACGGTGCCGCAGGCATGCTGGTGCCACCGCCAACACATCGGCGATGGACACTGCCATGCGTCCCGCTGAGATGGCCGCGACCTGCGCTGTTCGTCGCATGGCCAGTGCTGCTCGCGGACTGGCCGGCGTCGCCACCAGTGTGCCAAGAGTCGTAGTCGTCGCGTAAATGAGTGAAGCGATCCACCGATCGACATGGGGCGCAACGATCACGCGGCGACACAATGCCGTGGCGTTGATGAGAAAGTCGTCCGAGACATGGCATGCGATCGATTGTCTCGGGCCCCCTGTGGTCGATGCGATGATGCCCTCGATGACTTCTTCTGGAGGCAAGGGCATGGTGATCTTCATCATGAAGCGATCGAGTTGCGCCTCGGGTAATCGATAGGTGCCCTCTTGTTCGATCGGATTCTGCGTGGCCAGCACAATGAATGGGCGTGGAAGCGGGTGTGTCTGCCCACCGATGGTGACATGCCGCTCTTCCATCGCTTCGAGCAGGGCCGATTGACTTCGAGGTGTTGCGCGATTGATTTCATCGGCCAGAACCAAAGCATGAAAAATCGGACCTGAGCGAAACACCGTTTCTCGGCGGCCGCTATCACCATCGACCACAATCGTTGTGCCAGTGATATCTGCAGGCATGAGATCTGGCGTGAATTGCACGCGACCAAAATCCAAGCCCGCAGCCTGGCAAATGGCTTGTACCAGTGTGGTCTTGCCCGTACCAGGCACACCCTCAAGAAGCGCGTGCCCGTCAGCCAGCAGACAGCACAGAACCTCCGACACGACGCGGTCCTGACCAAGCAGCACACGCCGAACCTGACTGCGCATCGAGGAGATGCCCTCGTGCAAGGTCGCAATCGCGCTGCGGACATCCTCGGATGTGCGGGGCTGAGGGTCGGGCGCCGGAAGCATTGCAGTCGCATCGCTCATGTGCCGCCCTCATCGTCTCGCAAGCGACGGCGGGCCGCGCGAAGTTTGGACAGTGTGTCATCTGGTTCTGGCTCTTGCTCAGTCGATGAATCGGGCGTTTGGGTGGAAGATGAGGACACTGAAGTTTCCGTTGGGATCGAACCCGCCAACTGGTCAGGCTTCTTCTCATCCGTCGATGCTTGAGGCTGTCGTACCCGCCGCCACGCACTGGCGGCCGTTTCGCCAGCGCCCTCCGCGGCCAACGCCAAACGACGGCGCGCCGCAGCATGCCGAGCATCGGGTGCGATGCGGCGAATCGTCACGTCGATCAGGAGCAACACTGCTGCAAGCACAGCGAGGATGGCCCAAATACTGCGCATCGACTGCTTGATTGTCAGGCCCGTACGGTCGAAGAGTTCGACCAACTCGGGAGGTTCTGACAGTTCAAAGACGCGACCCCCAGTACGGTTCGCCACGGCCTCGAGCAAGGCCTCATTGCTCCGAGACGAACGATCTTCATCAGACCAGTTCATCACGGTGGCGCCCTGCACCCAGCCCGTGGCCGGTTCGCCATCGCCGTCGGTGCCGCCGCGCCATCGCACCGCTGCAACCCAGGCGCCCGGCTCAGTCATTCGGAACGTTCCGCGATAACGACCTGGCCCGACTTGGCGGAGATCCAGTGGCACACTCACACCGCCTGGTCCGATGACCGCACCGCGAGTCTCGACAAAGTTCAGAAAGCCGTTGTCCTCATCGATCGATTCGAGTTCCACGGCCACCTCGCCGCCGTCGAGTTCTTGCAATCGCATCGACATCACGCCGTCGTCACCGGGCCGTAGGAGCCATCGGATGATTCGCTCCCAGTAGAAAGCGTTGCCCTCCCATGCTGGCCACTGCACGGCCCATCGGCTTCCCAAATCGCTTGTAAAAACCACCGCGCGACCAAGTCCGTGGTGCCACCACGAAAGCAAGGGGTCATCACCGTCACTGGTAGGCGTTTGAATCGCATCAATCGCGACGCCACCACGAGGTTCGGTCAGCACGAAACCGCCGATGGGCGGTACGGCTTGCAGTTGATCGCCAAGGGGTCCTCCCCCCCCGGACACGACCGGCTGAAACTCGCCTTCTTGAATCAGCGACCTGGAGATGAGTTGTGCTTCTTGAATGAAGATATTGGGAAGCGAAGACGGATCGCTCACGTCGTAGAACCGGCCGTTGGTGCGAGACGCGATCGTTTGCATTCGACGGCGATCAAGCGGTGTCCCATGCCCACCCACCATGACGGTCGACACGGATACTTTGGACGCAGCGCACTGATCCAGTAGTGACATGGGGGGAGGCGCTGGATCACCATCGGAAATGATGATGATGTGCTTTTGCCCCGCGTCGGCCCCTCGAAGCGATGACAGGGCATCGGTCATCGAGTCGCCAAAGGACGGCATGTCACCATAAGACAAGGACGCCGCCGAATCGAGCGCTTTGCGCTTATTGCCAGCCTCCTGCAAAGGCAGGCTCCATGACGAACCACCAGTTCGATTGTTGTATTCCAGAATGCCCACGAGGTCCTGACTAGTCAACGACTCAATAGCCGCCTCGGCCACACGCCGCCCCCAGTAATTTCCTCTGGGCATCTCACAACTGTGCAAGATCAGGACCAGTGCGCCCCGGCGAATTTGACGATCCGCTGGCGGGTCCAACTCCACGGGTAGCACATCGGCGAGATTTGATCCAATCCACCCACCGGCCCCCAACGCATCGGGCCCGCCAGTCACAAGCAAACCGCCGCCGCCATCGCGCACCCATGCGGCGATTTGAGCATCGGCCGAATCTGAGACTGACCAACGTGGCACGTCCACGAGCGCAATCGCCTCGTATCCAGCAATTTCAGCAACCCCTCGATCGAGCGCAGCGGGTCCTGTGACAATGGCGTTTATACCGCTCGCACGCAGTATGTCAACGAGCATCGCCGCATCGCTTCCACCACTGCTGACGATCAGCACCCGCCCAGTGCCACTTCCGAATGAAAACCCAACGGCCCGGTTGTTGACATCAATGACATCGCCACTCCCGGGTGTCGGCTCGAAGATCGCTTCGTATCGATGCGAAGGCGCGTCGTCGGCCTCAACAGTTACGGTCACCACTGACGGGCCTGGCTCAAGCGACAGAGCCATGGCGTCGCCACCCTGCAACGGCACGATCACGCCATTTTTCAAGAGCGTCAGCCGACCAGTCGTCGCGGACCGTGCCCGCAGCGTGATACGCACATCAATGGGTTGACCGGGCCTCACCAAATCAGGTACGTCGATGCGATCGACTTGCACTTCACCGACGTGTTCATACGTCAGTTCAAGGACGTCAATGGGAATGCCCGCCGCAAGAGCCACATCGGCCGCTGACGCAATGGACCCTTCGGTTTCGTTGCCGTCGCTGACGAGCAGTATTCGATACGCACCACCGTCAGGCAAAATACTCTTGGCCAGTTCCACGCCCGCAGCCAGATTGGTGCCGTCGCGACGTCCCGGCGATAGATCCAGTGTCATGAGCGATTCCGCCGAAGGCATCACCGCAGCCCGCGCTTCATGCGCCACCTGCACAACAGCCAACTGATCACCAGCGACACGACGAGACGATGCATCCTGCACCCAGCCAACCGCCTGATCGAGCAGTTCCGATGGTACGGACCGACTTCGATCCACGACGACCGCTACGGTGAGCGTCTCGCCACCGCGATTGACCAGCGGTCCAGCAAGGGACATGACAAGGCACACCATCAAGATGGCCCGGACCAGTGGAATGATGGTGCCGCGCGTAGGCCCGAGGCTGCGGCGGGCGTGCCGAGACATCCATAGCACCGGCACCAATAGCACCAGAAGTACCAACCAGCCGGGGTGTTCAAACTGCATCGGCCCGATGCTACCGCAGTGCAGCGGCCGGCATGCCCAACACACGCGAATGACCGGTGTCCAGCACATACACCCGATCGGTTTCCCGGTCCCACACAACGCCCCACGGCATGTGCGTGTGCCCTGGCGTATCGCCCCATGCCCCCCACTGCCCAAGCAGCGTCCCGTCCGGACGCCACCTAGACAACCGATGCGCCCCGTACTCGGTCACCAGCAGCGTGTCATCGTCCAGTACATCCAGGCCGTAGGGATATCGCAGAAAGCCAAGGCCAATCTGGCGGCGGACCTCGCCAGTCTCGGGATCAATGCCCTGTACCAGATGGTTCCCCGAATCCGTCACCCACAGCACAGACTGGTCGTTTGAAAATGCAATTGATTGTGGCCGAATGAAACGTGCCTCCTGACCAACCGGTCCACGAAACCCAGCGCCACCAAGGGTCCTCATGGGCGTTCCATCGGCGGCAAAGACCGTCACCCGATCATTGCTGCCGTACTCCGACACAAACAGTCGGCCCGACACATCCTCGCACACATCCGTTGGGTAGACGAATGCACCAAGTTCGGTGCCGTAGCGTCCAATCGACTGGAGCAACTCGCCACACCGATCAAAAATGAGTACCCGATACTCATGTGTGTCGGCCACGGCCACGCGACCGTCAGTCAGGACACTGATGCCCACAGGCTTGCCATTGTCAAATGCTGGCATTGGCCACCAACAGATCACATCCCCGTGGGCGCTGAGTCGTTGCACTCGTGCCGATCGATCAACGATCAACAATTCTCCGTTGTCAGACGCGATGCCACGAGGCACATCAAACCGACCAGGTGTTCGACCCCGCATGCCGATGACGGCATCGGTTGGGATCAGCGAAGCATCCGAACTCGATGGTTCACGCTGCTCGCATCCCACGACTGTCAACATGAGCATCATGCACATGGCTGTTGTGCCCGCAGCGGCCACCATTCGACGCCGCGACACGGCTATACACATTGCAACAACCAGCGCCAACAGCGGCATGATCGCCAGCACCGCCACGACAGTCTGCGCACGCTGATAGTGAATCGCATTGAGCAGCGTCACGGCCAGAGGAGGATGTCGCATCGGTGGCGCGAGCACCGCCGCAAGTTCGACATCACCGATGGAAATTGCAATGGCGATACACCCCGCGGCAATGGCCGCCGCGATGCAGCCTGAATCAGGCCTCCACCACGGCGTGCCGTCAAGATGTCGCAGTCGGGCTTGATCCAACGGCACGCTGCGTGCCCGCCATCGCCCGATCAAAATACCAACGGCGCCACCACGCACCGCCATGGCCGCCATCCACGCGCCAGACGTATGAGTCATCCAAGTCCCGGACCATGCGTGCATCACCACCGCCGCCACCACAGGGCCGGGCACCATCGCCGCGACAAGCCACGTAACTTCCATGCACGCGATGATCCACCCACACCGACGCGAAGCCGTCAGCACCAACACACACACCAACACCCCCACTACGGCGCCCCGGCCGATGGCCGACCACACGGCCCACGCCAGTTGCATGCCCGCGTCATCCCACTTCCAGACCACGGCCACACTCAGTAGCACACCACACGGCACCCCAATCACCACCAACCAGATCGTCACCGCCGACCAGGCGCCACCGGCGCTCAAGCGTGGCCCCACCCCATTGATCGGCACCGCCCTACCAAGCCACCACCACAGTCCAGCAGCGGCGCACAACGCAATAACCACAAGCGGCCAGACCAAGGCGACCAGCGAACCAAAGGACGCGCCAACGGCCGATCGGGCGCGAAGTTCGTTGGCCAGTGTCATGACGCCTGCAAGGTCGAAGGCCGTCGTCCACGACATCGTCATCGCCGCCACAAGGAGTAGTGTGAGCACGATGCCCGCTCGCTCGACCTGCAGTCTGGCCAGTTGACGTACCCACCAAGACGCGCCATCAAGCCGCATCGCGTCGTCCCGGTGCCGCGACCACCGCATCGAAGCGGGCACCAATACACACACCGCAATCGACCACGTTGTCCCGAGCAGCGCCGCCCCAAGTGCCCCCTGACGCACGACGCCAACGAGCCCGGCCCCAGCAGCACGATCAAATACCAGTGATCCAGGCGGGGACGACGACCACCACGCATAGAACATCGCCCACGGCGGCAAGAGTGCGCCGATCAGTACCAATGGAAGCATCGTCGCGCGGCGACGAGGTGATATCGCCGCGAGGCCGCGGGCGGTCGGGATTGCTAGCACAGTGGCCACGATGGCCATGCCCGCAGCCCACAGCACAGTGGTCATCGCCACTACGCCAATCGAATGCAGCGCCGCGGCATCCGCTGTTACCACATCGTGGTGTCGGGGCCACGACCGCAGTCCGAGCATGCACACAGGGAGGCCGATGAGCACCAGCCACGCTACTGACACCACCACACGATTCACGATGGATCCGCTCGGTCCGCGCGGGGCTTCCACCGATCGATCGCCTCGGTCACCGCAGGTGTCCAATGCGATTCGATTTGATCGATGTCCAGGACGAGCGGGTCGCCCACGGTCAGTTCCGGGAAGTCCCTGCCAACCCGATCGGACAGCGGCACATTGTGCGACGTCGAGGCCGCAAGCGCGCCAGCCGTTTCGTCTCCGAGCAAATAGTCCGCGAGCATCGCTGCTTCAATCGAATGGGGAGCGCCCTGCACGATGGCCACTGTATTGGGCATCAGCATCGGTCCTTGTCCAGCACCAGCACCGTGACGGGGCAGCACCATCGACACCGCGCCGCCCGCTGCATTGGCTGCATGAACATCATCCGCATCCGTTGCGCCCAGCAATGCCTCGCCACGCATCACCGCATCGACTACCGCAGCATTGCCCCCAGGAAGAATGCGCACGTGCTGAGCAGCCATGGCGTCGAGCCAGTTCGTCCATGTTTCGGGATGATCTGCTGCCCACCAACGCATTGCTGCGAAATGCCCGCCAGTGGTGCCAAACCGAGGATCCGCGACCACAATCTGGCCGGACCACCGCGGATCGGTCAGTGCTTGCCATGTCCGGGGAACCGTTGCGACCTCGACGCGAGCAGGATCAAAGACTAGTACCCGCGGACGAGGTGAAAACGCGTGCCATGTATGGTCATCGCTTCGCCACTGCGTCGGCCACGCTTCGGTCACGGGCGAATGGTGCGCCGCCAGCAATCCTTCTCTCGCTAGGGCCGCGGTACCAATGGCCTCAGACGACCAAAGCACATCGGCCACAGGTCTGCCCCGCTCAGCTCGAATCCGATCAAGTAATCCGGTGGTCTTGCGAACTTCGGTATCACCGACCATGTACACGGCGATGCCAGTCTTGGCTTCAAATGCCTCCAGAATGGGACGAGCAATGTGCTCGTCGGTCGAGACATAGACCACAACATGTCGGGGAGTCGGACTGCAGGAAGCGAGCATGCCGATCAAGCAGGACTGCATCACAGCGATCAGCCAGCGTGTCACGGCGACTCAGACTCCGAACCGCTTGGCGAATCTTCCCCCGACGATTCTTCCGAGGACTCGCTGGGCGTACTGTCATCTTGATCGTCATCGGTGGCCGCTGCTGGCTTGAGCGAACTGAACCACGCGGCTACCGCCGCTCGATATCGACGCGGCACCGCTTTGACGTCAACACCATCTTCCAACCTGCGCTGGGCGTACTCCATCGGGCTTCCCGGAGTTGCTTGGGCTGAGCCACGCACTGTGTCAGCTTTGACATGCGATGACATAATCACCGGGGACGCCGTATTGACATCACTGCGGACCCGAGTCCGGTTGAAGTTCACCGCACCGCTGTCGTCCCCAGCCAGTGCCCCCTGCCCCCGCCCCTTGCCACCAGTCTTGGAACTGGGATTGGATCCGCTGCTGCCTTCGCCAGCCTTCTTGCCACTGGACTGACACTGCCCTTGGCACTGGCTGGCCTGCCGCTGGGCCCGCTGACTCTTGGCCAGCGATTTAGATGTGCATTGTGACGACGAGGGCGTTGACTGCTGGGACTGCGAAGACTGCGAAGACTGCGAAGACTGCTTGGCCGAGGGCTTGGCTTGATTGTCTTTGGCTGGACCTGAATTGCGGCACTGCCCGGCGACGGTGTCAAGTTCTTCGGCAAGGTCTTCAAGTGACTCACTGGCCTGCTGCTGCTCTTGTGCCAATGACTCCAAATCCTGCTGTTGCTGCATCGACAAGTGATCAGACTCCGCAATGGCCTCGTCCAAGGCTTCGGGTTGATCGGCCAGTGACGGATCCATCCCCGCACCCTTGAGTGCGTCGGCCAGAGACTGCGTATCAGCAGCCGCGGTACGAATCTGGCCGGCCAGCGCCTCGAGATCGCCAGCAGCCGTCTGGTCCGTGTCGTCGCGTGCCTGATCGATCGCCTCAGCCATGGCTTCCAAGTCACCTTGCGCCATGGCACGGCGAATGTCCGATGTCTTGCTTTGACTTCCTCCTGGCGCCACTTGCTCAAGACGCTGGCGTACTTCGTCAACACTACGTGATTGGGTTCCGTTTTGGAATCTCTCCAGTCGCTTTGACAACTCGGTGAGATCACGAAGCGTTTCGCGACGCACGGCCGCAGGATCATCGAGTGCCTGATGCGCCTGCAGCGTCGTATCCATTCCGATCGCTTCGGAGAGTTCTGGCGAGGCATCGAGTTGCTGCTGCATCATCGACACCGCTTCCACTGCGTTGGCCCGCGCCACCACTAAATCCTGCGGATCTTCCTGAGTCCCAGCACGGCTTGGAAGTGGATCGAACAAGAGCACCGCCACCGCCGGAATCAATAGAAACAGTCCCCACCACCATCCTCGGGGGCATGTCATTGGAACTGCGTGTTGTGGACCACGTTGCGCACCAATCTCCTTGGCGAAGTTCGCCGCGTGTTCGTGCATCGCGATGGTCATGGGTTCGCTCGGATCGGGCTCGACGGCCAACGCCGTTGAGAACACATCGCGGGTATCAAGGCGTTCATCGAGCACGAGAGCGCCTGCCATGCGCGTGAACCGATGCGCCACGGCCGACACGAGCAACCACACCCCAACACCCCCAACAAGCACACCGCCGACCCACCACCAATTCACCCGAGGCCCACCTGGCCAGCGGTCATACACCGCCAGCACCAACATGATGGCCCCGATCGTCATCACCGCAATTGGAAGATCGTCCAAGGTCCGACGCCATTGCAGGCGGCGGGCCGTTCGATCAGCGAGTTTGGTCAATGGGCGATCCACGCCCTGAGTGTACGGGGGAAGGCCACCGAAGCGCCACCCAACCGCAGCCCAAGGCGATCCCAAGCAGCACGATGGCCCCTGAGCCAGCGCCAAACACCCACCACGTCATCGCGGCAATTGGATCGGGGCCCATCGCCAGCAGCACCGGCGAGCCGTGATTGGCCACATTGAGCCGCCAAACACCCGGGCGATCGATCAGCACTTTGCCAATGACCATGCCTTCTCGATCAGGCGTGCGATAGGCAATGTCTTGCTCGAGTGGCTCGATATCGCATGAGACGCCAGCGGGGCTTACCAGCGTGATGTCCGCAGGCTCGACGTCCGACCCGGTGTAGTCCACGCCATCAATGCGTGCGTGTTGCTCACTGGCCACCAACCATGTGCCCGTAGACCTGACGTCCAGAGATGTGCTTCCATCGACCACCCTGGGCGTGAGCGAAAAGGACTGCACGACCATGACGGCGCCCACAAGCAGCAGCACCGCCGCAGCGAACCCCGCAGCAATGGCAACACACACCAACTTTCGACGAGCGGTCATGCCCCCCACATCAAAGAACCTGCTGCAGGATGGCCCCATCAAGCATGTCCGAGGCAGTGTCCAGATCGCCCTGTACTTCAGCGCCTGCAGCGTGCACATGACCCCCACCGCCAAGTGCATTGGCCACCACCCGCACATCGAAGAAAGCCCCGCCTGGTTGAGCGGGCGGCTTGGACCGCATGCTGATCTTGATAACGCCTTGGTGTTCTTCCAGCAGTAAGGCTGACATTTCCGCATCGGCTACGACCAGCGGTCCGTTGACCATGCCCGTCACCTCGCTGCGACGGCCGCCGGTGTCTGCAAAATCGGCCAATGACAAACGCATGACCGCCACACGAGCATTCAAACGCCAGTCGATGGACTCAAAGGCCCGAGCCTGCAAGGCCAGTCGCTGTGGACGCGCGGTCTCTTCGATCGCCCGGAACAAGCCGTCTTTGTCAACACCGCACGACAGCAATCGTGACGCGACATTGAACGCAGCGGCATCTGCATTGGCCTGTCGGAACCAGCCCGTGTCAGTAGCCAGCCCAGCAAAGAGCGGCTCAGCGACTTGGCGGGTGATGGGTCGTTTCAAATGATCGATCAATGAAAGCACCAACATGGTGCACGAAGCGGCCGTCGCGTCGATGTATCGATCTGGCGCGATGTCATCACCGCTGGCGTGATGGTCCAGGCCGATGACGCGATCGGGCCTAGCATCAAGCCAGTCAACGATAGGATGAAGTTGCGAACGGGCCCCGGTATCCAATACGACGATCAAATCGGGTTCGCCTACGGGAATGTCCGATGCTTCGCGAATGTGCGTCCACGGCGTGTCGCCCAGAATCACCTGCATTGGCGGAGGCACGGACCCTGCAAGCCACGCATGGATCTCGTGCGTTTCCTGTAAGGCGCGAACAAGCGCCATGACCGACCCAGTGGCATCGCCATCGGGTTTGGCGTGCGTAGTGCAGATGATGTGGCGGGCCCCGTTGATTCTGTCAGCGAGTTGCTGCAGGTTTGCTGTGCTCTGGTACGTCATGATCGGCGTAGGGTACTTGCTGGCGTCTCACCGACAAGCCGAGACACCGTCCCAAAGTCGCGACGAAGTTGGTCTTGGAGCAACTGAGGCGAGTCGAATCGGACTTGATCGCGTACCCAGTGCAGCAGGTCCACCTCGAGGTACCAGCCGTACTGGTCCAAGGTTCCATCCCATCCAATGAGATGCGCCTCAAGCAGCCGCGGCGTCCGCTGAAAGGTCGGCTTGTCACTGACACTGACCGCTGCTGGAAACACGCCCTCTGGGCACCGGGCCACACCAGCATAGACGCCGTCCATCGGAAGTAAGAGTTGGCCATGGTCGAGATTGGCTGTTGGACACGCAAGCGTACGGCCGCGGCGATCCCCGGACACCACCGTTCCCTCGATCCGCCAAGGACGGCCCAGCAGCGCAGCGGCATCTCGCACACGCCCACGCTTGAGCAGCCAACGAATCAAGGATGAACGCACCGGAGCGCGATGCAGGTTGGAGAGCGGCGCTTCGACCGCGTCGACCGTTTCGACGACAAAGCCTCTGGTGCTTCCCAGAGACCGCAGCAAGGCAACATCGCCAGCGCGATCGCGGCCAAATCGAAAGTCTGGTCCCTCGACCAAGGCGGCAGGTGACCACGCCGCAACGAGTTGGTCGATAAAGATCTCAGGATCCTGCTGCAACCAAGCACCATCGATCTGCTCAATATGCACATCGTCGGCGCCAGCCAACTCGAGCAGTTCGCATCGACGATCCAAAGTCGTCAGGGGCTCGTTGCCACCAATACCGAGAACCTCTGATGGGAATGGGTCGAACGTCAGGGCCACCACCCGCCCATCATTGGTGGCCAGCCGCCGAGCCACCGCAAGCAGCGCCGCGTGCCCCAAATGCACGCCATCAAAGTTGCCGATTGTCAAAACGGTGCTGCTCACACCTGCACCCTAGTGCATCCCTCCCCCCTCTGATCGCCTGATCCCGCTGCGAAGCCGCGCCCCTCCTGATCGACTGATCCCACGAAGCAGGCGCTTTTCTCAGGGCCCCATGTCAGGTAGCCTGCGCGGATGTCGACGGACACCCCAACACCCCGCACATCGAACCCGGCAGACGTCCAAGAGGTTGTTGATCAAGTGGTTGAAAGCCTGCGTCGAACCAGCGAGGAAGTCGTTCCCTGGTTCTTTGAGCAAATGCCGCAGGTCTACTTTCAAGACACTGATGAAGAGTCGCGGCTGACACATCTTCGGGCCATCATTGCCGCGCGGGCCAGCGGTCGCCCCGTCGAGATGACGCTCCGCAGCGAAGATGGCACGCAGTGGACGAGCATGCGCCCGCTGGACTACCCCGGCGTACTGGCTGAACTCGTAGGCGAACTGCCCATCGATCAGCCACTCCGCGCCGCAACCATTCATACGGCCAAGGATGGTTCGCTGGTCATCGACACATTTGAGTTCGGCGACCCTGAACCGTGCGACTTGGACGACCCCGCTCAATCCGAGAAGTTGACTCAGACCGTTGCCTATGCCGGCCAAGAGGCACCTGAATGGTCTACTGACGACATCCGAGACTTCTTCATCCGGTGCGGTGTCGATGAAGTCCTCACCCTCACACCCCTGCGAATGCTCCAACACTGGCGCCTCTTCAAACAGGTAACCGGCACCGAGGGTGTTTCGGTCATGCTCGAGCCCGAATCCGACTCGATGCAGAGTCGTATCTCGGTGGCCGTTGCCAACAGCACCCGCCGATCGGTATTAGAACGCATCGCCGAACGGTTGAGCAACGCAGGCATCAACATCCACCGCGCCTACCTCGACACCATCGACGATGGCGACAATGGCTGGGTAAGTTTCGTCGGCTTTGTTGTCACAGCGCCCGATGGGGGCGTGATTGATCCTAAATCGAACATGTGGCAACGAGTCCAGCACGATCTCCGCCGCATCAAGTGGGCTGACTCACGATCCATCAAACTGTCCCAGCGTCGTGACGAACTCGACCTGACCCACGCCGAACTCATCGTTGGCTTTGGCGACCTTGTGCATCAAGTATTGGCCCACCGCAATCGGTACGCCTTCACCTCAGAACGCATCCGACTGCTTGCCCTAGAAAACCTCCCGATTGCCAAGGACATCGTCGACCTCTTTCTCGATCGATTCCACCCGGATCATCCACTGGACGACGCGATTTTCGACGACCGCTCCGCCGCGCTGCGATGCCGCATCGAAACCGAAGTCGACCTCGAAGACGCTCGATCCGTCTTGGGGGCCATGATCGACGCTGTGACCTCTGTCCTGCGAACCAATGTCTACCTCCCAAACCGCTACGCCCTGTCAATGCGGCTTGACCCCGCCTTCCTTCAGAATGACCACCGACCCGATCTTCCCTTCGGCATCTTCTTCGTGCACGGCCGAGGATTCAATGGGTTCCACATTCGCTTCCGAGACATCGCCCGCGGAGGTATTCGCGCGGTACTACCACGCAGCAGCCCACAATTCACCCGCGAGACCGAACGCCTCTACGACGAGGCCTACGGACTGGCCAGCGCCCAGCAACTCAAGAACAAGGACATTCCAGAGGGCGGCTCCAAAGCAGCCATTCTGGTGCATCCGCACGAAAAATGTGGACGCAGCGTCAAGGCCTTCGTCGACTCCCTGCTCGACCTGATCATCGACGACCCGGCCACCCAAAGCCGGGTCATCGACCGATTCGGCGCCGAAGAGTTGCTGTACTTCGGACCCGATGAGAACATCTCACCCCAACACATCGAGTGGATCGTCGCCCGTGCGGAGCAGCGTGGCTACAGCGTCCCTACCGCACTGATGAGCAGCAAACCCGGGGCGGGCATCAACCACAAGGACTACGGCGTCACCAGCGAAGGTGTCGTGGTCTTCCTAGAGGTGGGACTACAGGCCATTGGCATCGACCCGAGAAGCCAGCAGTTCACCGTCAAGATGACCGGCGGCCCCGACGGCGACGTCGGCGGAAACGCCATTGCCATCATGCACCGCGAGTTTGGCGACAACGCTCGCATCGTGGGCATCGCCGACGGCAGTGGTTCGGCCGAGGACCCCGACGGACTCTCGCACGACGAACTACTTTGCCTCGTGAGCCAATCGCTTCCCATCGCATCATTCCAACCAGAACACCTTGGGCCCCACGGCCGCGTGTCGAGCTTGGAAGAAGCTGATGGCGTCCGTCTGCGAAACACACTGCACAACCGGGTCAAAGCCGACGCCTTCGTGCCATGCGGCGGACGCCCAGCGACCATCCACGGCGCCAATTGGCAGGAATACCTCGACGAAGACACCACGCCGTCGAGCCGACTGATCGTCGAAGGCGCCAACCTTTTCCTCACCCCGGAAGCACGGTCGCACCTGGCCGACGCAGGCGTGGTGATATTCAAAGATTCCTCGGCCAACAAGTGTGGCGTCATCTGTTCGAGCTACGAGATCCTCGCGAGCATGTTGCTTTCCCCCGAAGAATTCATCGACATCAAGGAAGTCTTTGTCGACGAGGTACTCGACACACTGCGAACACTGGCTCGCAAAGAAGCTGAATTGCTCGCCCGCATGCTGCGTCGACAGCCACGCCTGCACCTTCCCGACGCAAGCATTCGCCTGAGCCGAACGGTCATTCGCGTCGCCGATGCGATCGAAGAATCGCTTGAGCAAATCGACAACCGACACCAACCCCTGCTCAATTCGGTCACCCGCGACCACATGCCAAAGATCCTGCTAGAGCGTGCCGAGGATCGACTCATTCAGCGAGTCCCGGAGGCTTACCGACGATGGCTCATCGCCAAGTCGCTCGCAGCGCGTATCGTCTATCGCGAGGGCATTGAAGCGGTCGAAGCGGTGCAAGCCGAGTCGATCTTCTCGCTGGCCATCGAGTTTCTGCATCGTGAATCGCAGCGAGAACAACTCGCTCAAGCCGTCGACCACACTGACATCGAACACGCCCACGAGATCGCCCAACTGCTTCGCACAACATCCATCCTCGCGTCGATTCGAGGACGCAAGTCGGAGCAGGCATGATCACCGCGCTACTAAGCCTGCTGCTGATCACAACACCCCCACCGGTGCCACCGGATTCGGCCCCCCCCACCCCGGAGGCACAACCAGAATCGCCGCCGGAAACCCCCCAAGAAGCCACCCCCCCAAAAGGGCCCCGGGTCATCGTGCACGCCGCCCGCCATCACGACACTGCCGGGTACCTCATCGATGCCAGCGACACCGAGTTGGTACTGGTCACCCGAACCGGACAGACCGTTCGCATGGATCCCAAGACGATCCAGTACGTGGAATTGCTCTTGGACCCACCGGCCCCAATCGATGTGGCCATCGCGATGCGGAACAGAAAAGTCCTTCGTGGCGAACTGATCCGCGACGGATTCGATTCCGTCGACGTTCGAATTTCGGGCATCAATCTGACCCTCGACCGCACCGAACTGCTGTCGATGACGCCCTTGGAATCAACAGCCGACCGATACCAACGGCTTCGCGATCGGTATCCGGTCGATCACCAATCGGCGCACCTCAAACTATGCCGGTGGCTGGTCTCCGAAGGCGCATGGGAAGAGGCCATCTCGGAACTGGATCGCCACCTACTGCAGCATCGATCCAGTGAAGCGGGCCAGTTACGACGCGTCGCCAAAGCTCGATCCAACTTCAAGTCTGTTGACGATGACGCCATCACACCGACTGCACAAGCTCAATCGCACCTTCCACCGCCGGTCAACGATGAGACGGTCAATCTAGTTCGCCTCTACGAAATACACCTCAAGGATGCGCCCAAGATTGCCATTTCAACCGAGGCGAGACAGGCCTTGATCGATGCCTATGCCACAAGTTCACTCATCCCATCAGATCCCCAACAGCGAAACACACTGCTCAATGGTCCGGCGATTGATGTTCTGGAACTGATGTTTCAACTCCGTGCACGCGAGCACTACGCGCACGTGCAAGTCTTGAGCGAGCCCCCATCGCTACGCCGATTCCGACAACATGTGCACGATGCCTGGCTCGTACCCCGGTGTGGCATGACCGACTGCCACGGCGGCCCGGATGCAGGTCGGTTCAAGTTGTATCGAAGCCCACGACTGACCGACGGCATGCGAACATCCAACCTGCTTATCCTCGATGAACTGACCGTCGATGACGGGCCGATGATCAACTGGAAGACGCCCAGCGAGTCGATCCTTCTGCAATACGCCCTTCCACGCAGCGAGGCCACGCATCCGCACCCACCAGTCGAGGGCTGGAAAGCAGTCTTCCCGCGAGTCCGATCGGGCGCCATGTCGGCCTCGGTTCGCTGGATCGAGTCGATGATGCGGTCCCCCCGCCCCGAATACCCCGTGACATCGCCAATTTCCACGCAGCCAAGCCCCGATGAGGCCCAGCGTACCCCACGGTAGTGCTATCGTCCCCCTTCTGGGCTTGAATTCTGACTCCCAGAGGACGCATTGGAGAACCTCACACCATGTCCCGATTGATTCTGCTGCTCGCCTTATCGGCGATGATTGCCCATGCCGGATGCGAAGATCCCAAGGCTGCAAGCCATCGCGCCGCATTAGACGAACTCTCAACGCTACAAGACACGCTTTCGCAACTGCAACCAGGCGACACCAAGGCGGCCAACACGTTGGCCGCCGTCTCGCGTGGCGCCAGTCGTATTCGAAGCGATGATAAGACGGCCCAGTCAATCGCTGGTCGAATCATAGCTGAGTCTGAGTTGGGACTGGCCACCTTGTCCGCTCAGATAACGGTCACAGACATGATGGAAGCCTCCGCACTGGTCGGACACGTCGATGCAATCAGAACCGGGCTCGACGCGATCGATGCCCTCTCAGCCCGGCTGCACGACTCGCAAGACATCAACGTCGATGAACTCACCCAAATTCGAGCGGGCCTCTCCAGGCAGATGTCGGCAATGCGGGACGCGCGTGCGCAACACCAACTCGATGTGAAGACCATTCGACAGTCAGTCGATCAATCCCTGGCCTTCATTCAAGAGAAAGCCCAAGTCGCCGCAACCCTTCGCAGCAATGCAGATGCCGCGGATACTGCTCAGGCCCTTGCGAACCGCAAACAGGCCGCAGGTGTCGATCTGGACGCGGCACGCCAAGAAGCTGAAATGGATCGGCGCAAGTCTGTCCTTGAGTTGCAAGCCGACCCACAACTGCAGGCCATGGACATCCACATGCAGGGCCTCGAAGAGGCCATAACGGTCATCGATGACCGCAGTACCTCCCTAGAAGCACTGGCAGCAGCAAGACGCCAACAGCTAACACAACTCCAAACCATTTCGACGCAGCTCGATGACGAACTGACCTCGACCACGCAGTCTTTGACGACCTTGCTAACCGATTCTCTTGCCAAAGGGGCCGACACCACCCGCACGCACCTCGAAGCCGCAGCCAAGGCGGCGTCCAAGGCCGCACGAACACGCAACCGCAAGGATGGCAACTCAGACCGACTGCTCGAATTGCAGGCCCGTGTCGCAACGGCTGAACTGTCCATCTCTGAGACATCCTTACTCCAGCGTTGTATTGCATCGCTGTCAACGGCCGGTGAACACCAAGGCCGAACCATTTCAGCAACGTGGAACGAAACCAAAAACGTCCTCGAGGGCCAGGTCAAAGCGGCCCGAGCGGCCGGACAGTCTGCCCTCGATTCCGCCACGCAACTCGTAGATGGTTTTGGCTCGGGTCAGGGCGATGCCATTCGAACCGGCCTTGAAGCATTGCAGGCCAGTCTCGATGGCGACTTCTCAAATCTCCCAAGCCCTGACGCGGCGACGACACCGCCGCCGACCCCCCCGTCATCCACCGCAACCAGTGATGCGCCCGCCGGCCTTGTGCAACTGGCCAATGAGTTTGCTGCAGGATCCAACCAGCCCTACCAGCAAGCTCTGCCCGCAATGACCACACTCATGGACTGCAACGCACCTAGCCAGCCGTGCAAGCAGCTGGAACTACTGGGCAAGTTGCCCGCGGCACTGGGTGACTTCAGTACAGCCCTTCAAGAGTCGGCACTGGGCAAGGACCCGAGTGCCGCCATGATGGCTGAGATGTTCAACGGCTTTCTGTCCGAAATGAGTGCGACGGCCATAGGATTCAAAGTGGTTTCCATACAGGAGACGCAGCCAGAACAAGGCACCATCACCATTTCGACGGGAGAAATGAATACGCCTGGTTCCATTTCCGCCGCCAAGGTTGATGGACAGTGGAAACTCACTGGTGTGCCTGAAATCCAAGGCAAACCAACACCGGGCGTCGATCAATTACAGACCATGCTGACCGGATTCACAACCGCAGCAGCCGACCTTCGCAGTGGCAAGATCAAAACAGCCCAACAGCTAAAGCAAGCCATGGCGACATTGGCCCCGCGTTGATCAGTCGGATCTTTACGGTGCATTGAGTCGTTCCAGCGAAGCGATTGCTGCAGCACGGACCATGTCCGGCTGATCGTCCGAAGCGACAATTGCTTGTAGTGCCCCGCAGATCTCCGTGCGATCAGGACTATCCCCCATCGTTCCAGCGACGATGCAGGCATTGCGGCGAAGCATCTCCAGCGTCGCGCGGGTCATTGATGTGCCGCCAAGCCGCTCGACGCGATCGTCAGCCGTCCACCGCATAACCTCCAACACATTGAGCTCGCCAACGCGATCACCAGTGGTGTCTCCAACAGGCAATAACTGCGTGTGAACCGTGGGGTGATTGTGCGGACACGCGGTCTGGCACGCATCGCACCCAAAGAGCCAGCGACCGATGCCCTGATGCCACTTGGAATCGATGACCTCCCGATGCTCAATGGTCATCGCCGAAATACACCGACGCGCGTCGAGCCGCCAGGGAGTCAGCGCATCGGTTGGGCACGCATCAATACAGCGAGTACACGTGCCACATGGATCGTCCTGCTGCCCCGGGGTTGGCCTGATATGCAGCGTCGTGAGCACTTCCCCCAGCAGCAACTGCGAACCACCGCTAGGTTCGATCAGCAGCGTATTCTTACCAACCCGCCCAAGACCCGCCCGCTCGGCGACCTCGCGTTCGAGCAGCGGTGCCGTATCAATACAAGTTCGAAAGTCCGCAGCGGGATACTGCTGGGACCACCGATCACACAATGCGTGCAACCGTTTCTTGATGACTTTGTGGTAGTCACGACCGCGGGCATAGGAGGCGATGCGCGGCCCCTCATCAGAGTCGACTAATGGATATCGATCGGCCACACAAATAATTGATCGGGCACCGCTCAGCAACAAACGCGGATCCATTCGGATGTCCCGGTGGCGACCCAGCCACTGCATCGACCCATGACATCCATCGTCAAACCAGTTGCTAAGAATCCCACCACGCTCGGGTGGATCGGCGCTCGTCACGCCCGCAAGCGCGCAGCCAGCGTTCAGACAGTCCTGCACAAAAGTGTCGCCGCCCAGCGTGGTACTGCTCACAGGTCGCCGTACTCTTGGCTGAGTGGCTCAAGTGATGCGTGTGAGGCAGGCATGGTGCGGGGACCGTACTGCTCAAAATCCACGGTTACCAGCCGCCCCGCTCCCCGCCGTCCAAATCGCATCACAATGCCCACGCCAAACCGAGGGTGTCGAACTGCCTGCCCGATGATGACTTCAGGAAGCGGCGCTGGGGGGAGCGTCCACGGATCGGCTGTTTCCAATACCCGAACCGAATCTGCTGGAATCTCGTCGAGAAATCGACTGGGAATCATTGACTCGGTGCGGCCACGCTGCGAACGCACCGACGCATGCGTCATGAGCAAATGCCCTCTGGCCCGGGTCATTCCCACATAACACAGACGTCGTTCTTCTTCCATGCCCGCTGGATCTTCCGCCGCCCGTGCATGGGGAAGCACCCCCTGCTCGCATCCAACAATCGCGACACATTCGAACTCCAGCCCCTTGGCTGCATGCAAGGTCATGAGCGTGACCGCCCCTTGCGTGGGGTCCACTGCATCTGCATCACTGATGAGCGCGATCGACTCAAGCCATGCCGCCAAGCGGCCTCGCAAGTCATGAGGCGCATTGCCGGAATCGGCCTCGGTAACCGTGCGATCCGCCGCAGCGCTGACGAGTTCCTGCAAGTTGGCAAGCCGATCAAGATCTTCTTCCCCCCGTTTGGTGCGAGCGGCGCCTTCGAGCCCTGACTCTTCGAGTACACGGGCGACGAGGTCTTCAAGGGACAGTTCAATGAGCGCGCCACCGAGTGCTTGCCGCCATGAGTCGATCATCGACACAAAGCGAAGGAGGGCTGTGCGGGCGCGGGCGGTCAAACTGTCGATCTCACGGCAACGACGAATTGCTTCCATCACCGGCACATCATGCTTGGCCGCGAGCCGCTCAACCTTGTCAAGGCTCGTCTTGCCGATGCCACGAGTGGGCACATTGATGATGCGCCGCAGGGCGACATCGTCCCGCTCATTGAGGAGCAGCCGAAGATAGCACAGTGCATCCTTAACTTCGCGACGGTCGTAGAAGGCCGTTCCACGCGCCACGACATACGGCACTTCCGCTCGCCGAAATGCCTCTTCGAGCACCCGACTCTGAGCATTGAGTCGATACAGCACGGCCATGTCCGACCAGGCCAATTCATGCTCACTTCGCCATGTACTCAGCCGCTCAACGACGTCCTTGGCTTCAGCGTGTTCGTCTGGAACTGACTGAATAATCGGCTTGTCGCCATCCCCCCGCGACGTGCTGAACTCGCGTGCTCGATGGCTCTCATTGTGTCGAATCAATCCCGCCGCGGCCGTCACGATGTTCGCGGTGCTTCGGAAGTTCTCTCCAAGCGAAACGGCTACGGCATCGTCGTATCGCGTCTCGAATTCCAGAATATTGGTGATGTCCGCTCCTCGCCACGCATAGATCGACTGGTCGGGATCACCCACAACACAGATGTTTCGGTGAACCGAAGCAATGGCAGAGGCAATCACGAACTGCGCGTGATTGGTGTCCTGATATTCGTCTACGAGCAGGAACTGATAGCGACCTCCCATGTCGGCACGAAGCGTAGCGTTGTCACGCAGCGCCACAGCGAGCAGGCGCAGCAGATCGTCAAAATCGAGCGCTCGACAGCGGGTTAAGGTATTCTGGTAGGTGCGATAGATGCGCGCCATCGAACGCGAATAAAAGTCGCCGGCATTACGCTCGAAATCATCCGGGCCGCACAGTGCATTCTTGGCCTGGCTGATGGCGCCAAGTACCGATGCTGGTGGCCAATTGCTTGTGTCGAGTCCCGCTTCAGCAATGGCTTCTTTGACGGCACTTCGCTGATCTGATGTGTCGTAAATCGTAAAGTCATCGGGCGCGCCCACTCGGTCGCCCAACGTACGCAACTGCATCGCTGAAAACGAGTGAAACGTAGAGATCGTCACACCGCGTGCTTCGTGTGCGCCCACGAGGTTCTGCACACGCTGACGCATTTCGCCAGCGGCCTTGTTGGTAAAGGTCAGCGCCAAAATAGACCACGGTGGCACACCACTATCCAGCAGCATGGCGATCCGCCGTGTCACGACCGTGGTCTTTCCCGAACCAGGCCCCGCAAGCACCAGCAGTGGCCCCGCTTGATGCATGACGGAGGCCGCCTGTGGCTCGGTGAGGCGGCTCAACAATGGATGCTCAGATGACATGGAAGGTGGATGCTACCGGTGGCTTGCCCTAAGCCGCTCTTGGGGGTCAAAATGGCTTATCGACAAGCCATCCACACCCCTTCACGACCCCAAGACCCTCATTAATGGCACATTTTGTGCCTCTAAGGGGCAGTCAGGACCCGATTTGCGGCATGTTCCATACCAAATCACAAGATTCAGTGGGTGCCAATGTTGAAGACACAACATGTAGTAGTACGATACGACCCCTAGTGATGACCCCCAAGGGCTTTCACTGGCCTCCCAACGGGCCTCTATACGCCCCAAAGCGTGTGTGACCCGGTGAGAGGTGGATGAGGGCCTGCATCACCTCGTGTCGGTGCTGCAGGCAACTGATGGAGTCTGCTGGTAAATCACGCTGGCGTGTGGAAGAGATTGGGCCCATGACCGTATTAAGCGATTTGGAAATTCGAGAAGGCGTGTCGATCGAACCATTCTCGAACCAAGCCACACGGCGTGACATTGTGTCCTACGGAGTTTCGAATTACGGGTACGACGTTCGCGTTGGTGCGCGTTTCAAGATCTTCACCAACACAACCAGCGACGGGACCGCGGTGGTTGACCCCAAGGACTTCACCGATGACTCGTTTGTCACGGTGGATACCAACGAAACGGGGCAAGACCATATCCTGATTCCACCCAACAGTTTCGCACTGGCCGAAACGATGGAGTGGATCGAAGTGCCCAGAAATGTGCTGGCGATCTGCGTAGGTAAAAGCACCTACTCGCGGTGTGGTCTGATCGTCAACGTCACACCACTGGAACCTGAGTGGTGTGGCAAGGTGACGCTGGAAATCAGCAACACCACCCCACTGCCCGCAAAGGTCTACGCGTGCGAAGGCATCGCACGGATGATCTTCCTGCGGGCGCAATGTGAATGTGAGGTCAGCTACGCCGATAAGCGTGGCAAATACCAGAACCAAGAGGGGTTGACGCTCCCACGCGTCGATGGTTGAAAATAGTCACCTCCACCCGCGTCGTGTGCGGGGGGCGGTGGTGATGCAGTGCAGGAGGGCGGCTCACAGCCGCCGGGCAAGGACGCCCAAGGAGTCATCATGAAGCTCAAGCGAAAATTTACCAAGGTTGGACAAGACGTATTCGCTCAAGTTGAGTGGGAGCAGCGAACCAGCCGAATTACCAATGCCGATGGGTCCATCGTCTTTGAAATGGAAGACGCGTGGATTCCAAAGTCGTGGAGTCAACTGGCCACCGACATCATGGTCAGCAAGTACTTCCGCAAGGCTGGGGTGCCCCAGATTGACGACGACGGTCAACCCATCGTCGACGACCATGGCGAACCAGTACTTGGTCCAGAGCGCAGCGCTCGCCAAGTGATTCACCGCCTCGCTGGATGCTGGCGTGCCTGGGGCGAGAAGCATGAGTACTTTGGGTCCGCCGACGATGCGCAGACCTTCTATGATGAACTCTGCTGGATGATGCTCAATCAGGTCGCCGCGCCCAACAGCCCACAGTGGTTCAACACAGGATTGCACTGGGCCTACGGAATCAGTGGACCGGCCCAAGGCCACTGGGTCAACGACCCCGCCACCGGTCGCCAAATGCTCGCCGACGATGCCTACTCGCACCCACAACCCCATGCGTGCTTCATTCAGGCCGTCGATGATGACCTCGTCGGCGCCGGAGGCATCATGGACCTTTGGACTCGCGAAGCTCGCCTCTTCAAGTACGGCAGCGGCACAGGCACCAACTTCTCGGTGATTCGCGGAGACGAAGAACCGCTCAGCGGTGGTGGCCGCAGCAGTGGCTTGATGAGTTTCCTCAAAATTGGCGACCGCGCCGCAGGCGCTATCAAGTCCGGTGGCACGACCCGGCGAGCCGCCAAAATGGTGTGCTTGGACGCCGACCATCCAGATATTGAAGCGTTTGTCAGTTGGAAAGCACGCGAAGAGATCAAGGTCGCGGCCATGGTCGAAGGCCTCAAGCACATCTCCAAAGACAAGCAGGAACTCGCCAGTGATCTGGGCTTGACGTTGGACTACGACTTTAATGGCGAGGCCTACCAGACCGTCTCTGGCCAGAACTCCAACAACTCCGTTCGTTTGTCTAATGACTTCATGCGGGCGGCCCGCGATGGAGCTGACTGGGATCTAATCAACCGAACCGACGGCAAGGTTGCGCGAAGCATCCAAGCCGATGGCTTGTGGAGTCAGATCTGCCGCGCCGCGTGGGAAAGTGCCGACCCGGGCCTGCAGTTCGATACCACGATCAATGAGTGGCACACCTGCCCGGTGGACGGACGCATCAACGCATCCAATCCGTGCAGTGAGTACATGTTCCTGGACGATACCGCGTGCAATCTCGCGTCGATCAACCTGCTCAAGTTCTGGAACGCCCCGAAGCAAACCTTTGACATCAATGGTTTCGAACACGCCATCGACATCTGGACCATCGTGCTCGAGATCTCCGTGCTCATGGCGGCCTTCCCATCACGATCGATCGCCGAACGGAGTTGGCGATACCGCACATTGGGTCTTGGTTATGCCAACCTAGGTGCGCTGCTCATGCAGTCGGGCATCCCCTACGACTCTGAGGAAGGCCGCTGTGTGGCGGGCATTCTCACAGCATCGCTCACCGGTCGTTCGTATGCAATGAGCGCCCGAATGGCCAAGGAGCACGGTGCGTTCGCTGGCTTCGACGACAATCGCGACAAGATGTTGCGGGTCATTCGCAACCACCGCCTTGCCGCCATGGGCACCGACCGTGACAGCAAGGATTGGGAAAATATTGAAATCCGCCCAGTGCCCATCGATCACGACACGGCTCGAAGCGGCAACATCAACATCGCCAATTCCGGTGAACTCCTCGATCACGCCATCGATGCATGGGACCGAGCGCTCGCCGACGGCAGCAGTCACGGCTTCCGCAATGCGCAGGTCACCGTCATTGCGCCCACTGGCACCATCGGGTTGCTCATGGACTGCGACACCACCGGTGTGGAACCGGACTTCGCCCTGACCAAATTCAAGAAACTCGCTGGTGGCGGCTACTTCAAGATCGCCAACCAGTCGCTTCGCCCATCGCTGCTGGGCCTTGGCTACGCCGAGGACGAGGCCAATGAAATCTTGCGATGGGTCATGGGCACGCTGGACTTGGATGTCCCCATGCCTGGTGACGATGGCGAGGAATCGCGCGATGGGCGAACCTTCCGCGACTACTTGATTGAACAGGGCTACACCACCGACGACATTGCCGATGTGATGGCCTTGCTGCCCACCGTGTTTGACCTGTCCTTTGCCTTTACCGCCTGGAATATGCCAGCGACCGTGCTGAAACAGTGTGGCATCAAAGATGCAGAATCGGCCCGCGCTCGGACTGATTTCAATGGCCTTGCAGTACTTGGGCTCACCCGCATGCAGATTACGACGCTCAACCGATTGATCTGCGGCACGCAGACCATCGAGAACGCCCCTCATCTCAATGACAAGCACCTTCCCGTCTTTGAC